>Ga0154752_134_pt3 | contig 61115 bp, 71 predicted proteins | sample Rifle2008BG16ft_FD_105760 | JGI IMG/M metagenome (GOLD analysis project Ga0154752, IMG submission 105760) | Candidatus Woesebacteria bacterium RBG_16_36_11 | reverse complement strand
GAATAATACTTATCTGCGGTCCGACAGGATCGGGAAAGACAACTACTCTATACTCTATTATTTCCAGAATCAGTACTCCCAAAGTAAATATCGTAACTTTGGAAGACCCTATCGAATATAAAATGGCGGGAGTAAATCAAGTTCAGATAAACCCCGGGGCAGGTTTAACTTTTGCTTCGGGTTTAAGATCATTCCTTAGGCAAGACCCCAATATTATTCTGGTAGGAGAAATCAGAGATAAAGAAACAACAGACCTGGCTATTCAGGCGTCTTTAACTGGACATTTGGTCTTTTCGACTCTGCATACAAATGATGCCTCGGGAGCTCTTCCCAGACTTCTTGATATGGGAGCCGAACCTTATCTTCTCGCCTCCTCCATGACGGCAATAGTTGCCCAAAGGGTTATCAGAAAAATTCACGACAAATGCAAAAAAGCATATACTCCTGACCCCAAAGTCATTGAGGATATGAAGAGTGTACTGGGTACTCTTTGGCCAAAGGACAGTAAGGGAACACTTTATAAAGGTATGGGAGATGCGGAATGCAATAACACAGGATATTATGGAAGAATGGGTATATTTGAGGTCTTGCCAGTTACCGAAAAAATTAGTAGGCTAATATTAGAGAGGTCTCCTTCATCAAAAATTGAAAGTCAGGCGAGAGAAGAAGGAATGATTTCTTTAAAGCAGGACGGATATATGAAGGTTTTGGAAGGAATTTCGTCCATTGAAGAGGTCTTGAGAGTCGCCCAGGAATAATATTAAAAATATTAACATGGATATCAAACAGTATCTACAGTTAACTGCCGAGAAAAGAGCATCCGATTTGCATATGGTTGTAGGAACTCCCCCCACCCTAAGAATTGACGGACAATTAATTCCCATTCCCAACGAGCCGGTTATTACGGCAGATGATATCAATAAAATTCTTCCCGAAATCTTAAATAGCGAACAGTTGGAAAGACTGACTATTAATAAAGAGCTGGATTTCTCACTGACCTTCAGCGAAACGGCACGTTTTAGGGTCAATGCCTATACCCAAAAGGGTAGTTTCGCCATTGCCTTTAGACTTATTCCTTTGGAAATTCCCACTATAGATGCCCTTAAATTACCCAAAATTCTGCATTCGTTTACCAATTTAAGACAGGGTTTTATTTTGATAACAGGTCCTACCGGTCACGGAAAATCTACTACCCTGGCATCGGTTCTTAATGAAATTAACCAAAACAGAGCCGAGCATATTGTTACTATTGAAGACCCCATAGAATTTGTCATCAAGCCCAATAAATCCATTATTTCCCAAAGGGAGATGGGATTTGATACCCATTCTTGGCAAATTGCCCTCAGAAGCATTCTTAGGGAAGATCCGAATGTAGTTCTGATCGGCGAGATGAGAGATTATGAGACAATTGCCTCGGCTCTAACGATTGCTGAGACCGGGCATTTGGTTTTTGCAACACTGCACACCAATTCGGCTGCACAGACAATCGATAGAATTGTGGACGTTTTTCCCGAAGAACAGCAAAATCAGGTTAAACTTCAGCTGTCTAATGTTTTGGAGGCGGTTTTCTCCATGCGTCTGATGCCGTCGCTCTCAGGCGGAAGGGTCGTTGCCTATGAAGTAATGCTGGCAACTTCGGCTATCAAAACTGCTGTCAGAGAAGGTAAAACGCATCAGATAGACAATATCATTCAGACCTCCCAGGAAGCAGGAATGAGTACGCTTGAGATGTCGTTGGCACAGATGGTTAAAGACGGAACCGTTAGTTTGGAAGTGGCGCAAACCTATTGTTTAAGACCGGAAGAATTAACGCGTTTGGTTAAAGGAAGTTAGTAAAAAATGAGAAGATTTAACTATAAGGCCAAAGATAAAACAGGCCAAATTATTACGGGTGAAGTGGAAGCTTCAAGCGATAACCAGGCAGCAAAACTGGTAAGAGAGAGAGGGTTAGTGGTTATTACCATTGTTCCCCGATCAGAAGGAATTTTTTCGATTGTCAGGAAGATGCGGGATAAAATTACTTTAAAAGATATCTCGACTTTTACCAGACAACTTTCGACAATGATCAATGCAGGCCTACCTATTACCGAATCACTACTGGTATTAAGAAATCAAAGCAAAGGGAGCCTGCAAAAGGTGGTATCTCAGATGCTCGCCGATGTAGAGGGAGGAGAATCATTATCCGCCGCTGCTGAAAAACACCCCAAAGTCTTTAATCCTACGTATGTAGCCTTACTTAAATCCGGTGAGGTAGGAGGAGTTATCGATAAAGTTTTGGTTAGACTGGCGGATAATTTGGAAAGCCAGGAAGAGTTCAAAGGAAAAGTAAAAGGAGCCCTAATTTATCCAATAATAATTGTAGTGGGAATGGTAATAGTATCTCTTATTATGATGATTTTTGTAATTCCCAAACTGATGGCATTGTATAAAGATTTTAATGCAGAACTCCCCTTGCCTACCCGAATTCTGATGGGAATATCAAATTTTGCCTTTAACTATTGGCCGGTATTTATAGTGTTGGGTTTTGTAATTATTTACGGGATTCGGGTATACAGAAAAACTCAGATTGGCAGGAGAAAAACAGATGAGTTGATTTTCAAAATCCCCATTATCGGTGAACTGCAAAGGCAGACAATGCTTACGGAATTAACCCAGACTTTAAGTTTGATGGTGGGCTCGGGTGTTTCTATTTTGGAAGCTTTAAATATCTCAGCAGACATTATGGGAAACGTCGTAATAAGCGACGCCCTAAGACAAGCTGCCAAAGATGTCGAAAAAGGTTTTCCTGTCGCCTATTCTTTTGCCAAACATCCGGCAGCTTTTCCCTATATTCTCTCCCAGATGATAGCCGTAGGTGAAGAAACAGGCAAAATGGATGAGGTGCTCGAGAAAGTAAGCCACATTTTTGAGGTTGAAAGCGACCAGAAAGTAAAGGCGCTAACAGCTGCTGTTGAACCTCTAATCATGGTTGTTTTGGGCTTGGGAGTAGGATTCTTGGTGATTGCCGTTATTTTACCAATTTACAGTCTTACCAGTCAGTTTTAAACACTTGACACATAAATAATGATACATAATACTAAATTGAAGGGGGGTGAAATAATTTAATGACTGCTCAAAAATATTTAAAGAGATTAGGTGGTTTTACCCTTGTTGAGCTTTTGATTGTCATAGCAATTTTGGCAATTATCGCCCTGATTGTTATCGCAGCAATAAATCCCATCGAGCAGGCCAATAGAGCCCGGGATGCCGGAATGAAAGCTGATTCAAGCCAGATGGTTTCTGCCATCGACAGATATTTCGCAGCCAGAATGGAGTTCCCGTGGGTAACATCGGGAGCTGTAGCCAATAATGACGCATTCTACGGATTTATAACTGCACAAGACATAAACATTGGAATTTGTGCAGCTGATTGTAATACAGACGGTATTTTGATTACTACCAATGAATTAAAACCTGAATTTAGAAACAGGAATTTCATCACGGCAACGAGTGAAGACTTTTTTATGTATGTAGGAAAAGCAGCTGAAGCATCATCGTCTGTTTATGCATGTTATATACCGCAAGCCCGTGCCAATAGAGACAGAGCTTGTGTCGATGAAACAGTCTTTACGCTAAGTGCTGTTGACGGAACAAGAATAGCTGTTCCGGTAGCTGATTGTACAGGGGCTGCATCAACCGCATGGACTGCAAATAACTGGGTTGTTTGTGTTCCTGAATAAACATTGCTGTTTACAGTAAAGAGGGGGTTTTTAGGTTTTTGTATTAATTAACCCCCTCTTGGAGCATGTTTAAGACTGTTTGTTAAAGTAAATAAATTTCCCGTATTTATAATTGTTGCTGTCTATATGGAGAAGATACTTTTGGGACTTCTTAACTGACCATTAGTGATGAATAATGATATTAATGTATTTATTTGAATATTTTGCAGTAATTGTTTTTGGACTTATATTCGGCTCATTTATAACTGCATTAAGTTTTAGAATTCCGAAAAAAATATCTATAGCCAAAGGAAGATCCTTTTGCGATAAATGCAAGAAAGAAATTGCCTGGTACGATAATATTCCCCTTCTTTCTTACCTTTTGTTGAGAGGAAAATGCAGAAATTGTCATAAAAAGATATCCATCCGATATCCTCTCATAGAATTTTTTACAGCTTTAACCTTTTTATTGATCTTCACTGTTTATAATCTGCAAGACACCGTCTTTATAGATAGTGTTTTTAATACTTGGGGAAATATTTTGGGGGTTTTTACTCTTCCCTACTTTATTCTTATCTCTATAATTCTTATTGCAATATTTATAATCGATCTGGAAAAAGGAATTATTCCCGATACCCTGATATTTATTCTTTATTTGATAGTGGGCACTTTTCTTGTTCTTACCCATTTTAATAATTTTTATCTTCATCTTTTTGCCGGTATGTTTGCCGCAATGCTTTTATATTTTCTTTTCTTTATTACCAAAGGCAAAGGTATGGGGTTGGGTGATGTCAAATTAGCAATTCCTTTGGGAACAATACTTGGAGTCTCTTACTCTTTGGTATGGTTATTCTTGGCTTTCTTGACAGGTGCCTATATAGGAATCATACTGATTTTAGTAAAAAGGGCGAAAATAAAGGATAAAATCGCATTCGGACCGTTCTTAATTTTTGCTTTTTTTATTGCCCTGATTTGGGGAAAAAGAATCATAGTCAATTTAGGGATTTTTTAAAAGATATAAGTTTATGGGAATCAGAAAAGAAATAAATTTATTCCGTAATAAAAACAAATTTGCTCACACCATATACGGATTTACTTTAATAGAAATAATGATAGTTATTGCGATAATTTGTGTTCTTTTAATTCTTTCCTACATTGTTCTTGCAACCCAGTTAGCCAAGGGAAGAGATTCAAAAAGAAAATCCGATATTTATTATATTCAGGAGGCTGTAGAAGAATATGAGAAAGATCATGACTGTTACCCTAATCCCCTACCGGCTTGTAACCCGGGAGACGGTCTTCAACCCTACTTAAATAAAATTCCCTGTGATCCGGTCACCAAAAGTGACTATGATTATATTCCCGACACCGATCGTCCAGCGTGTCCCCAGTGGTACTGGATATTTACCGAACTTGAGAATAAAAATGATGCTCAAATCGAAGAACTGGGTTGTCTGAATGGATGCGGACCGGACTTTGACTTTAATTATTACCAGACAAGTCCCAATGCCCCGGAACCGCCAAAAGGAGACGTTCCGGCTACCCAAACTCCAGATCCAACAATCACACCGCTTAAATACTATGGTTGCTTTTCAGGGGACTGTAGAGAAATACCACCTGATCCCCTATGTCATCCTAACTATTGGAATGATCCCAGTTGCGACGATTTATGTATAAATAGCAATGGAGATCCGCAAAACGAATGTGAATATTAGAATTGGTAAGGAGGATGTGAGAAATACGCATTTATTTAAAAAAAGTGGAATATGGGCAATTTTAGTGATTCTTCTTTTTATATTTTTAATGAATTTTGTAAATTTTAAAATCTCCGAAAGAAAAGCCAGGGATAACCAGCGAAATTTAGATGTTTCTGCGATAGCCATGGGTTTAGAAAGTTACAAAGCAGATTACGGATTCTACCCGCAAAATTCTCCGGACGGCAAGATTATTGCCTGTAAAGGTCCAGATACCAGACGGGAAAAGCCCTTTGAAATTCCTGTTAACAAAAAACCCAAACTTATAAATCTAGTCCCCTGCGAATGGGGTAAAGATTCCCTGATGGATGTAACCGATGATAATTATCCCCATTATTTAAGTCTTATTCCCAAAGACCCGCAACAAAGTTTAGGAGCAAATTATAGATATATTTCCAACAGTTCAAAGTTTCAGATATTCGGGGCATTTGAAGGGAAAGATTTAAGGGAATACGATAAACTGATTCTTAAAAGAAATGTTGAGTGCGGAATAAGAATCTGCAATTTCGGTAAGGCAAGTCTAAATACGTCTCTTGAAAATTCTCTGCAATAGTATAAGAATGGATATAGAGATATTTTTAAATTGAAAATGTTAAAAAGTGAAAAGAAACTGACAAAAGCATTTACTCTAGTTGAGCTTTTAATAGTTATTTCCATAATCTCGATTTTGGCGGTTATCGCTCTTTCAGCCTTCAGATTTACTCAAGCAAGAAGCAGAGATGCCCAAAGAAAGTCCGACTTAAAACAGATTTCCAGTGCTCTGGAGATGTTTTACAACGATCACAAGTTATACCCCGAAGGAAATCCAGCAGGAGAGATATTGGCCTGTTCATATAACGGTGTAAATCCATCGGATAGGTGTATATGGGGAGAAGGTTTGATGACTGATAATGAAACAACCTACTTCAGAATTATTCCCGTTGATCCAGTCGATAGTCAACAATATTTTTATAGAACTTTAGGTAATCAGCAAGCATTCCAGATATATGCGCATCTGGAAAATCCGGAAGACAGAAACTGTATAAAAAATGAATTGGGAGAACCCAGCTGTGATATAGATTTGGGTCTTAACTGTGGTGGAGGGGAAAATTGCAACTTTGCGATTACGAGCGCAAATGTAGGTCCTACCGATAGTGATTAGACAAGAATATTTGATTATTGTAATATGAAATAGAGCCTGCCATGCTTTTAAAAATTAAAAATCCGATACTTAAAATTCTAAATAAGGGATTTACGCTAATCGAGCTTCTGGTGGTGATATCCATAATTGCAATTCTGGCTACCCTTCTTATTGCAAATATCAACAGTGCTCGAGCAAGAGCAAGGGATGCTCAAAGAAAAGCAGACTTGAGAAATATTCAAACTGCCTTACGGCTTTATTACAATGACTACGCGGTTTATCCGGCAAGCTCAAATGGTCAAATAGTGGGGTGTGGCCCCGGAGGTGATTTAGCTACGGTTTGTGCGTGGAATGAACCATTTGCTACCAATGAACAAACCTATATGAGTATATTACCAGGAGACCCTTCACCTGATGGGAGTTATGTTTATGCTAGGACAGCTAATGATGAATACACTCTGCAAACATGTTTGGAAAATCGAAGTGATGATAAATGCGGTATAGCCTGTGAAAATGGTGGTTGTCAGTATCTTGTACAGCAATAAAAATTACTTTATTATAAATATAGAAAGATCATGAAAAAGAGAAATAAGAATTTAGGTTTTACCCTCATCGAGGTTTTGGTAGTGATTGCCATTATTGGAATTCTTGCTGCAATTGCCCTTGTTTCATTTACGGGAGCACAAAGACAGGCAAGAGATACCAACAGAAAGTCTGATTTGAGAATGTACGAAACTGCTCTAGTTCAGTATGCAAGCAAAAACAAAGGTAAATACCCGTCATATACTGGAGGTGTAAGTTTACCTAGTCTTTGCAACACTCTTGATCTTTCAAATTGTCCTACAGATACAGAAGATTCTTATCGCTATAGATCGAATGGAACAACAAACGGAACAGCTACGGCTACAGAATTTGTTTTATGGTCTACTTTAGAATCAACAAATGACGCTGATGATACATGGGTTATCTGCTCTGGAGGTGGAGTCGGGACATATTATAGTATTCCGGCTGGATATGAATGCCCTGACGACCTTAATATGCCTGAACCACCACCCACACAGCCACCGCCAACTACAGGTCCAAGTAATACTCCTGGACCGACTGGTGGTTCTCTTGTTTGCGGTTCAGAATGCGATCCCGATATTTGGATACCACAATGTCCAACTGGTCTTTCGTGTCTTCCTGTTGGTATGCTAGCAATTTATTCTTGCCAAAATGCGAGTTGTCCGGGAGATTCTGATTGCATCTGCGATGCAAAAACACCGACGCCAACTCCCACACCTATTTGTATACCGGGTGGATATCCGTGCGATGCATCTGGCGATAAAGGATATTGTTGTGTCGGTTATGTGTGTGAAGCTGGAAGATGTATAGGAGTTGACTAAGATGCAGATTAAACATAACAAAGGATTTACTCTAATTGAACTTCTGGTTGTAATTGCAATAATAGGAATTTTGGTTGCAGCCTCCTTTTTTGGTATACAGGGAGTTTTCGAAAACGCTAGAGATACGCAAAGAAAATCCGATTTAAAGCAGTTTCAAAATGCACTCGGAGTTTATGCCTCTCGTAATAATAGCTTATATCCAGGTAGACCAAATGGAGGTTCAACGATAGACTTGTGTAGTTATTTATCACTAACAGTTTGTCCGAATGATCCAAACTACGATGCAGCGATAGGTACACCTACCTATCAATATAGAACAGTAGACGGAACGAACGGAACACCGTCTGCATCCGCCTATTATCTATGGTCGATAATTGAAGCAACAGATTCCGATGACTATTGGGTTATTTGTTCCAACGGGAAAATTGGTGTGTTTACCGGTTCAATGGGTTCTGGTTGCCCATTACCCTAATAATTTTTATGAATAAAAAAATAAATCAAATAACAACTATATGTTAATAAAAAGTCGTATTTTCCAGACTCCCAACAATAGTCAGAAGGGATTTACCTTAATTGAAATTTTGGTTGCTATTGCTATAATTGCGATTCTTCTTGCATTGTCAGCTTTTGGTTTCCAGGGAGCTATGGAAAACACAAGAGATACTAGACGTAAATCTGACCTAAAACAATATCAGACAGCATTGGAACAATATGCAAACAAAAATAACGGTTTTTATCCAGGAAGAACTGGAGGTACTGATGCACATAGTACTTTATGTGGTTATTTATCAATGACAAACTGTCCTAATGACCCTACGTATAATTCTGCAACAGGTACACCTATCTATAGATATTTTACCTCTGATGGAGGTAATACGGGTTTACCACAAGCTACAACTAATGTTTTATGGTCGATAATTGAAGCAACGAGCGCTACGGATTATTGGGTGGTTTGTTCCAACGGAAAATCGGGATTAACTACTTCATCACCTAGCGGTACTTGTCCACTTTAAAAAATAAATAAGTACATGAGAAAATTAAGAATTAAAAATCAAAAATTAGGAATCAAAGCAAATCCGACAAGGGTTCAAATTTCGCCATTTTATAATAGTAATTCGGCTTTCTCTTTAATTGAGCTGCTGGTGGTTATTGCCATTATCGCTATTTTACTTGCTGTATCTGCATTTGGTCTTCAAGGTTCAAGAGCTTCAGCTAGAGATGCAAAAAGAAAATCGGATCTGGAGGCTATTCGTTCTGCATTGGAACTTTATAAATCAGATCATAACTATTACCCACTCCGCGTAAACGAAGCGTCTGGTTGGGAAGTGAGTAATGACGGGGATTGGTTGGAAAATCTTGACTCGGAATATATGCAGGATAAACTGCTGGACCCAATAAATGATTCTACAAGATTTTATCGTTATGCAGTTTGTAATAATGTTTCTACTTCATGGGTATATGTAGGTGGAGTGCTTGTTGGACAAAAAAACTATAAAATTCAAGCATTTATGGAGACAACAACAAATACAAAACAATGTTTGAGTTGCGATGGTTATCAAGGTGGATCGGGTTGGGAATGTTTAATTAACCCTTAAAAAAATTTCAAATGAATGAAAAAAGATTATTTATATACAAAATACAAGATAATTTATTCCTCAAGAAAAGCACATGATACTGCTTTTACGTTAATAGAACTTCTTGTTGTTCTTGGTATCATCTCCGTACTATTTAGTGTGGGTTTTGCAAATTTTAGAGGTTATCAGAGAAAACAAGCTATCATGGCAGCAGCCCGTCAAGTTGAAGGAGACATAAGACTTGCCCAAGAATATGCTTCTCAGGGGAAAAAACCTACAGTGACGTGTACAGGATATCTTAATGGTTATTTATTCATAGTAAATGCAGATAACACTTATGACATTAGGGCTGATTGTTCCGGGACAGATGAAACCGTAAAAGATAATATAGCGATTTCTTCGGGAATGACTTTAACGCCAGCTACAAGTATGTTATTTAAAGTATTGGGATTGGGAACGGATATTCCTTCCGCTAGTCCAAAAACGATAATAGTTACCTCTTCTCTAACTGGGGATAAAGTTGATATTGTTATAACATATAGTGGAGTAGTTACTGTTGATTTTGAATAACAAATTAATGAAAAAAAATATTCTTTTTAAAGGACAATCTATGTTTGAAGTGGTGTTTGCTCTGGGTATTATTGCTCTTATTACAATTGCCATTGTTAGTGTTTCTACAGTTGCGATACGAAACAATGTTGTGTCTAAGAATAAATCGTTATCGAATAAATATCTAAATGAGATGAATGAATGGTTGAGAGCGGAAAGGGATAAGAGTTTTCCGACTGTTTACGGACATGGTTCACCCGGTGGAAGTCAATACTGTCTTGTAGATATCGGAAGCGGTTGGTCTGGAGCTCATCCTCATGCTTGCGGAGATTCTGATTTTATGGTTGATAATCCTGTTTTTATTCGTGGATTTACTCTTACTACATTTACCATAGCCGGTTCACAAAAAGGGATCAATTCCGAGGCGTACGTTCGCTGGAGTGATGCTCAGGGTATGCACGAATCAAGAAGCAATACGGTATATTCGAGCTGGGATTAATTTTATGAATAATAACCATTATCAAGAAAAAGGATATTCATTAATGGAGGTTCTGATGGCCGTAGGTGTTTTTTCACTATTGGCAGTTCTAGTTACCCAAACATTGGCAATTACCTTAAGAAGTGCAAAAAGGAGCGATTCGGACAGTAGAGTAAGAACAACTTTGGATTATGCGATCTCCGTAATGGAAAGACAGTTGAGGAATGCCAACTCAATAACTTCAACTTGTGAGGGTAGTGGAACTACCTTAGCGAAAATTGATTACATTGATGCCTACGGTACTGTTGCTTATTTTGAGTGTATTGATGATAGCGGAGATGATGAGAAGTATGTTTCGTCAGGTTCCGGAACATTATCTTCCCGATTGACAACACCGGGAGTTGAAATACTTCCCTGTTCGTTTATATGTACTAGTAATAATAAGACGCCCGATACCATTGATATTAATTTAACAGGAAAGGAATTGAAGGCAACTGGTGTAGAAGCATCACAGGTTACTGTTCAATCGAAAATATTACTTAGGAATTATTAAATTTGACCGACACATTCTAGATTGTTAAACTAAATTAGCATCATGCATACATCAACTGCTCGAATTAATAAGAATAAAAAAGAATCCGGTCAAGCCCTGCTGATTGTTCTTCTGGGAATGGCGGTTATCTTGACTCTAGTACTATCGATTGTTTCAAGGTCAGTAACGGATATTTCATTGACCAAGAAAGACGAAGAATCATTGAGGGCTTTTTCTGCGGCTGAAGCAGGTGTGGAACAGTTATTGGTAGGCGGTCCCAGTGCAACGTCTTTCCCCAATAGCAGTTACTCCGGAAATATTACCTATATCGAAGGGGAAAGATACTATAATTTGATAAATAAATATTATTCGGGTGAAGTCGGAACCGTCTGGTTTGTATCGCATGATGCAAGCGGTAATCTTACCTGCGGCGGAGGTGCAAACTGTGTCGATCCGACAAACAATACTTTTAAATTATGTTGGGGAGCTATGGATACTACTCCCCCTGCGATTGAAGTATCACTTTATTTTGATGTATTCGGCCTATCATTTAATGGAGATTTTACAAACTTAATGATAGCAAGATCTACTTTTGATCCAGACGAAGCCAGAAGAACAAACGATAACTTTTTTGGGCAAGGATATACTTCGGATTGTACTTTTGCGAGTGGTCCAACCTACAGATATACCAGTAATGCCAAGAATTTTTATACGGATTTGGGATTGCCTGTCGGCTGTAATGAACAATGTTTACTTTTTGCCAAGATTAAGATATTGTATAACACAGTTTCCGACAACATCGGTGTTACTTTAAATAACGATACACTTCCCGCACAAGCAATTAAAGTAACTTCAACCGGATTTTCGGGCGAGGCAACCAGGAAAGTTGAGGCTGTCCAAACTTTTGCGGAACCCTTGTCTATCTTTGATAATGCCGTTTTTAGCAATGCCGGTAATCTTTCAAAATAATGAGTGTAGGTATAGACATTGGTTCAAAAAGCATCAAAATCGTAGAACTGGATAAACAAGGTTCATCCTGGGCTATCAGAGGATCCGGTATTGTCGGATATTCCGGAACCCCTGCAGAGCATATTAAAGATGAAAAGGAAATGCAGTCACTAGGGCAAGTAATTAAAAATCTTCACAAAGAAGCCAGAATTTCCGGAAATAATGTCTCGATTGCTCTTCCGGAACCGCAAGTTTTTACCAGAACTATCAGATTTCCCCTATTAACCGATCAGGAGATTGCCAGTGCAGTTAAATGGGAAGCAGAACAATATATTCCTATTCCTTTATCAGAGGCAATTGTAGAACATCAGATAATAGAAAGAAAAGAAAATACCACCCCTCCGGAGGTCGTGGTTCTTTTAGTAGCAGTTCCCCAAGCTTTAGTTGAAAAATATATAAAGATCGTTTCCTATGCCGGTCTTTCAGTTGTTTCTGTCGAAACCGAGATGACTTCCCTGGTGAGGTGTCTTGCTCCCGAAGGACAGGTAGTACTTTTGGTGGATTTTGGAGCGGGTTCAACGGATATAGCGATTGCCAAAAATGGTAATCTTGTTTTTTCGCGTTCAATTCCCACCGCGGGAGATGCCTTTACCCGAGCCGTTGCTCAAAATTTGGGAATTGAGTATGCGCAGGCAGAGGAATATAAAAAAACTTACGGATTGACGGCAAATTTGGAGGGAAAAATTAAAGGAGCACTGGATCCTGTTATCAGGATGGTTACGGATGAGATTAAAAAAGCAATTCATTTCTATCAAACTGAAGAAAAGGAAGAAACTCCCAAGTCGGTAATTATCTCAGGCGGGACAGCGGGAATGCCCGAGGTGACCTCTGTCCTTACCAGAGCATTGAATATGGAAGTAGTTATGGGAAATTCCTTCTCCAAAATCTCTGTGGATACGAAACTTGCACAGAGTTTGGCCAACTATGGACCTTTATATTCAATAGCTGTTGGTTTGGCAATGAGAGAGTAAAGAATGTTTTTTTAAAATGCCTAAAAATATAAACCTAATACCCAAAGAAACTGTACCCAAGGAATCAACCGTAAAGCTCATGAACAGTTTAAGGATGATTAATATTATCGGAACACTGATATTTTTTATAGGAATATTTTTTATTGTCTCTTTGATAATCATCAATTCTGAAGAGCTTAGAATGTCTAATGTTAGACAAGAAACATCGAAATTAAATATTAAAAAGTTACAGAAGGAAGAGCAACAATATGTATTGATTAAGGATAGAGTAGATAAAATTAAAGGTATATTAGTCTCAAACGGTGCTATTAAGGATGTCGAAAGTTTTGATACCCTAAGAAACAGTTTACCCGCGGATGTAAAGATATCTCAGCTAACTATTGTTCGGGGAGTTACGGAAACATCAATGTCGACCAGTACCTATTCTTCTTTAGCTCAAATTCTTGCGACTCTGATGTCTTCAAATTCATACAAAGGAATTATTTTATCCTCTTTTACTTTTAGTTCACCAGGAGGTTATGCAATATCATTAAAGTTATCAAGTTAATATGCCAATTAATATCGGAATAGAGAAAAATCAATCTTTAGGGAAAATATCTGGTTTGATAGTACCTTTTATTTGGTTTTTTGTATTGATAATAATTTCTTATTTCGTAGCTAAGGCAGGATATGCCAAAATACAAAGTCAAAGGGCAGCTGTAGTGAGTGCCCGTAAAACAGAAAACGTATTGGTAGAAAAAGAATCCGAGTTAAATCGTAACAGACAGGTTTATTCTTATGTAAAACCCGTATCTATTGCTCTTCCCGATAGAAATCCGGCACTTGTTTTGATATCACAGATTAGAAATTTATCTGCTCTAAATGTTTCAACTCTTACAGACTTGAGAATTGGAGGAATGGCCGGAGCGGATACAATTTCAAAAGTAAGTATATCGTTTAGTTTAAACGGAAGTTATGCGGATTTAATGTCTTTCTTGAAAGATACCAAAAGTGTTTCGCCTCTTCTGACAATCCAAAAGGTGGATTTTAGTAGCCTGGATGCGATGGCTTTGGTTGATGTCATACTGTCTTCGTATTGGTCTCCTTACCCGGAGAAGCTTCCACCGATTACAGAACCGATACAAAAATTTACCAACGAAGATTTGAACATCTTGGGTCAAGTTTCCGGAAATACACTGCCAGTTTTCTCCACATTAACACCCCTTGCCCCATTCCCCAGAGAAAATCCCTTCTTTTAATTTGCAGGCGTTACAATAAGATTAAACCTTATGTTGTCTAAAATTGCTTTAACTTTCATTAAGTTTCGTAAAACTTTAATGGTTTTACCGTTCTTTCCGATAACAAGCCCCATATATTCGGCAGGTACTAAAAGCTCGTAAGTTTTAAACGAGTTTTCTTCTTTTTCCTTTATCGAAAAATCCGTTATTCCGGTAATTTCCTCAACAAGATATTTAAGTAGTTTTTCCATATTCCTTTTAAGATAATAGATCTGCTACGCTTTTATTGATAAAAGCACCTTTTTTAACCCAACTGGATATTTTATCCTTATCGATATCAATTATTTTTTTAGTTGGATTCCAGAAACCCAATACATCAAGGGTTTTCCCTACTCCTTTTTTGTGGGAATCAACTGCTACAATTCGATAAATATATTTCTTTTTTGTTCCAAATCTGGAAAGCCTTATTTTTACCATAATTTTACAATTCTAACTAATCGGAAGCTATTTTACAATAGAGAACCCAATGCCTTCTCTGCGGCGTTTTGTTCTGCCTCGGCTTTGTTTTTGCCTTCACCTTTACCCAAAGACTTACTGCCGGTTATTACATCCACAATAAATATTTTGTCATGATCAGGTCCTGATTCGTGGGCAACAATATATTTGGGTGCGGGATTTCCTTTAGCTTGTAAATATTCCTGCAGTCTGCTTTTGGCGTCTTTTAGAGGTTTGGCAAGTTTCTCATTAATCCCTGACAATAAATTAGTTTCTATAAATAATTTGACAGTATCAAGTCCGCTATCCAGAAAAAGAGCTCCTATTAGCGCTTCTACCGTATCTGCCAATAAAGATACGTTATTTCTTCCCCCTGTTTCTTCCTCCCCTTTTGAAAGAAATAATTTTTCTCCAACATTAAGTTTTTTAGCAATTACGGATAGATTGGTGGTATTTACCAGATTAGCTCTTAAGGTGGTTAAATAACCTTCTTCTTTGTCGGGGAACAAAAGGTAGAGTTCTTTAGACACTACAAATTCCAAAATAGCATCTCCTAAAAATTCCATTCTTTCATTGGTGCCTCTTATACCCGGATGTTCATTAACCCAAGATTTATGTGTTAGAGCCTGTTCTAACAGTTTTTTATCTTTAAATATTTCTTTTAATGAATCAATATCTGTCATATTTCTTCCTCTGCTGAAAGCATATCAATGAGATCTCCCAGTGTTTCCGTTTCCTGAAAATCAATTTCTTCAACGTTTAGTCCGGCTTCTGACAAACGCTCACCAAGGTCTGTCAAATCAGCAGGTCCCATATGTAAATCGTCAATCAGAAAATCTTCTTCATGAATATCCGATGGCTCGAGTCCCAACATTAGAGAGACTATCTTTTTTACAGTCGTTTCAATATCTTTTTGTTTTTGGGAAGGGTTTGGATTATTCATAACTATTCAATATAAATTATTGTTTTAACTTTTGCCAGATGAAGATTTTTCGGGGTTTATATCTTTATAAATTGTTCCCAATACTCCGTTTACGAATGAGGGTGTATTTTCGCTTCCGAACTCTTTGGCTAATTCTACAGCTTCATCAATTACTACTTTTGGAGGAGTTGTCGCTTCACCCAGTTCATATACGGCCAGTCTTAATATTGCCAGATCAATCCTGTTTAATTTATCGACAGGCCAGGTAGGAGCGGCATTTTTTATTTTTTCATCTATTACTACTTTACCCTGAATAATTTTTTGGGTGATTTCATCCAAACTGGGTTGGTTGGCGAAGCTCTCAGCAAAGAGCTCCTTAACTACCTCTCTTCTTTTCTGATGTCTGGGATCATTAGCTGACTTCATTATTTGTAGAATCCACAATTAGGACACGCTTTATGAGGTTCTTTGAGTTTCTTGCAGGAGGAACAAACCACTAAAGTAGGAAATCTAAGTGCATTAGATTTTGAGTTCTTTCTTAAGTTTGATCTTCTTCTGGTATGTTTTCTTTTAGGTTGCGGTGCCATACAATTGTCGATTTTAACCTGAAAAGCTAATAAAGTAAATCACTTTAACTCTAATTTGCATCAAAAGGGACATTTTTCAGTTTCTTAATGAGAGTCTTATATTTATTGGGATTATTAATCGCTTCCTGGGCAATTTCTTTAGTCTTTCTGATAAGGGTGATATCTTGCCAGGTGGCTATTTTTAATTCGGGAAAACCGTGCTGTCTTAATCCGAAAATTTCTCCCGGACCTCTTAATCTAAGATCGATTTCTGCCAGTTTAAAACCCGATTTTTCTTTTTGCAAAGCCCGCAACCTAAGAGATGTTTTTGGTGATTGTTTGTCGGCAAATAATAAACAATAACTCTTTTTGGTTCCCCTCCCCACCCTACCTCTTAATTGGTGAAGTTGAGCCAGACCAAACCGTTCGGCTGCTTCGATAAGCATAATATTTGCATTCGGAATATCTATTCCCACTTCCACAACCGGAGTGGACACTAAAATATTTATTTTTCCTTTTTTAAAATCCTGTATTACTTTATTTTTTTCAAACAATTTTAATTTTCCGTGAAGAAGGCCTACTTTAAAACATTTAAATATTTTCCTCAGAGATTCGTATTCGGCTTTGACTGCTTTTACATCCTTCATGCTTTCCTTTTCCGATTCTTCGATAAGAGGACAGATTATAAATACCTGAATCTTGTCCTGTTCTATTTTATCCTTAATCCAGTCATAGGCTTTATCTCTTTTTATTGGAGGAACTATCCAAGTAACTATGGAGATTCGTCCTTTAGGAAGTTCATCGAGAGTTGATAAATCCAGATCCTGATAAAAGGTTAAGGCAACAGTTCTGGGAATTGGAGTTGCGGTCATGGTTAAAACATGGGGAGCAACGTTTCCAGTTCTCATTTTTTTAATCAGGTGGCTACGCTGTTCAACTCCGAACCTATGTTGTTCGTCTATTACCACCAGGGCAACGTTTTCAAAACCTTCATTTTTATGCAGAAGTGCATGAGTTCCTACAAATAAATCTACATTTCCTGCCTCTTTTTTAACACCTCCGGACGTGACAAGCGCGATTCTTATCTTATAATTCCGAAAAAGATAAGTTAGGGTTTCAAAGTGTTGTTCGGCCAGAATTTGGGTAGGAGCCATGATTACAGATCTTTTTCCGTTTAGAAAGCTTACAAAAGCAGCTATGGCTGCAACCACGGTTTTTCCGCTGCCTACGTCTCCTTCCAAAAGCCTATTCATCGGAATCGGTCTTTTCAAATCCGATAGAATTTCTTCAACAGATCTTTTCTGAGAAGGGGTTAGTTTGAAGGGAAAAGAGTTTATAAATTCTCTAATTTTCTCAATTTCAACTTTCAAGGGGTAAACCACCCTATTTTTCTGCCATTTACTTTTTCTGTATAAACTTGTGAGTTGGAAAAAAAGAAGTTCGTTTAAAGCAAGTCTGTTTCGTGCTTTTTCAGCTTCTTCATACGTATCGGGGAAATGAATTTCTTTTACGGACGACTGGTAATCGGGAAGTTTTTCTTTTGTCAGTAATTCCTGGGGCAAGAACTCATTAAGATCATTACCAAGAATACTAAATGCGTTTCTTATTCTGTTTCTAATCCATTTGGATGAAAGCCCTGATGTTTCGGGATAAATAGGAACCAGCCCTTCTGTTGAAGATACTTTCCTGCTTTCCTGTATTTTCTCAAATTCCGGAGAAACAAACGCTTTCACCCGTCCGAACCAGCCTACCTCGCCCGCTATTTGTAATTCATCTCCTTGATGAATAGTTCTTACCAAATAAGGTTGATTAAACCAAATAAGAGTAATCTCTCCTGTTAAGTCTTTGATTTTTCCTATTTGAATTTTTTTACCGCTTCGGGTGTATTGGTTTTTAATGAAAGTTAATGTTCCCCTGACAACGTAAATATTTCCGACTTGTACATTTTTTATTTTTTCTTTATTTCTGTAATCTAAGTATCTGCTGGGTACATGAAGAAGAAGTTCTTCGATTGAAGAAATATTTAGTTTTTCCAGTTTTCTCGCGTAATAAGGTCCTACAAAAGGAAGTTTTTCTATCCTATCGCTTAGTCTGATCATGAATTCTTAATAAAAACTATAATATATTACCTTAAAGAAGACAAAAACGGTAAGAAAGAAGTAAGAAGTAAACCCAACATGGCTATTGCGATTATGATGGTAAATATTTTTCTCTGTTTTTTGGAAAGAAGCATATTATTTAACTATTACGAATATTTTTTTACCTACTTTTATTCTATCACCTGTATTTATTTTTTGAGTAGGGTTAAGAATGGTTGCATCGTTTATTTTAACGGCACCATCTCCTATTAACCTTTTGGCATTTGAGGTTGAACCGACTTCCTCTAATTGAGCAATCGTTTGACCTAATGTATCGAAGTTGTTTATTTCCTTTGTGAAAGAAGGTTCTTTTTGTTGAAAGGTTTTTTTAAAACTACCTTCAGCATCTTTAGCTTTACTTTCCCCCCAAAGAATTCTAACAATTTCAAATGCCAGCCTTTTCTTTTCTGCCATGGGATTCTTTTTAATTTTTTCATCTAGTCCGATTAGATCCACTTCTGTCAAAAGTTCAAACCCAAGTTTTATTGTTTCATCGGGGAAAGACATAATTCCCGCATAAAATATTTCAGGTGTCGAATTAAGAAAAAGAGCATTTCCGGTTGTCTTTCCGACCTTTTCTCCCTTGCTGTCGATTAATAATTTAGTTGCCAAAACAAATTTTTCCTTGTCTTTTGTTGCTTTCATTAATGTTCTTCCTGCAAGCATGTTGAAAATCTGGTCGCTTCCTCCGATTTCCAAATCAACATCCATTTCTACGCAATCGATAGCCTGGGCAACCGGATAGAAGAATTCATGCAAATGAATGGGTCTATTTTCTTTGATGCGTTCTTGAAACATATCACGTTCTAACATCTGTTGGACTGTGAAGTTAGATGTAATTTCTATCAATTCCTTAAAAGATATTTTATCGTTCCATTTGCTGTTAAATTCAAAATGAGCCGCATTATTGCCTTTAAAATCAATAACCCTTCCTGCCTGCTCTTTCCAGGATTTGGCATTATTTAATACATCCTCACGGCTTAATTTCTTTCGGGTTGCGGTTTTATCCGATGGATCTCCTATCATTCCCGTAAAATCTCCTACCAAAAATATCACCTCATGACCTAACTTTTGAAATTGCCTTAGTTTCATCAAACCCACAAAATTACCCAAATGCAGATTGGGCATAGAAGGATCAAAACCCTGATACAATTTTATTTTTTTCTTTGCCATCAATGCTGCCAAAGCTTCTTTTGAAGGATAAATATTTTCTACACCTCTTGATAATACGAAATCGATATCTAAATTAGCCATGCCTATTTTTATTCTATTCTCTTAAGCTGTCTTCGTCAAAGTTAACATGTAAGTATATTTACAAATCGGGGATCTGATTTTAGTTTGTTATACAAATCATTAATTTCATTTTCATTTAGCCTTTCTATTAAGAGTCTAAGCTTAAAAGAACCGCCGTTTTTTATGTGCTTAATAAGCAAGATGTTTGACTGTATTAGAAAGGTGAGAGCACTGAGTATATGAGGTTGATCTTTACCTTCTACTTCGATTGTGGATACATTCATTTTATCTTTGGTAATTCCTTTGTCATTAAGCCAGGATATAACTTCATTTTCACTCTGATCTAGACCCATTAAACGGTAAATATTCTTTAATGTACTTGTGGTTGTACCTTTCAATTTTCCGGATTCTACTAAATCTTCAAGATATAATATTCCTCTATCCTGTAAAATTTTTCTCAAATTTTTCTTGCCTAGATCAATTAACTTGGAATCGGCTAATTCGTCCATTTGGCGTTCAATAATTTTCTTGGTTTGAGGAAGACAGTAATTAAGTAAAATGGGATCTGGAGCTATTCTTTCTTCGTGAGGAATAACTACGGTTACCAGTGAAGCATTGGGAATGACATATGACAAGAGTTTAACTTTATCATCTATGACAACACTATCAATACTTGCGGCTTCCTGGGGGTTTACGGTATATAGCCAGTCTATTACTGTAGCATTTCTGGGTAAATATCTTACTTTACCATCCTCTGAAAAAACCAATTTTAGTTTATAGTCGTCAAGCTTTTTCTCTCCCTTTCTAATAAGACTGACTACTCCCCAATTATTAAAGTCTTCCATATCTTCGGTAGCAACGGCTATTTCAACTGCTCCACCCACAGAGTTGATGGTCATTTGTAAAGCCTGGTAATTATTGGTGGGGGGATCTGCGATAAATTCGTCAAAACGGGAAAAATCCATATTTTTTTCTTTTTTTCCGAAGAAATCGTTTAGAATTCCTAAGACTTTATAACACTCTAGTTTACTTTTTACGGTGATTCGATAATTAACAAGATCGTTGATATCGCTGATTCTAAAATTCGGTTTACCCGAAAGTACAGCATCTCTAATTTTTTGTATTGTTGCATAAGAACTGTTTATTCGGACTGAAACTTTGGCGTCAACTAGACTTTCATTTAATAATCTGGCTATGGTGGATGAAATATAAGCCATAGTTTGTTCATTTAACCTGGAATCACCTTTAATTGATGTTTCCATATCACGGTATTCTTTGGAATCAATATGTTCGTAGGATAGATCTTCCAATTCTCTTTTAACCATCCACATTCCTAAAGCCTCTGCCAGGGGAACATATGCATTTAGGGTTTCTTGAGCTTTGGGTTTTCTCTTTTCGGCTGGAACACTATTTAGAGTTCTGCTGTTGTGAAGTCTGTCGGCAAGTTTAAGAATACCTACGGTCTCATTTACGTAGTGCCAGGAAAAGATCTTACGCAGAGTCTCTTTGTCAATTTGTTTTTTATATTCTTTTTCTTTATCTAAATCCAAAGGTTTATCGTGCGTTATATCCTGAGCTTCAAATTGCGAAACTCCGTCTACGATAAATGAGACATTGGTGCCAAATAAATTAGTGATTTGATCAAGTGTGATTTTTGCATCTTCAACCACATCATGCAGAAAAGCGGAACAAATTAAATCTTCACTATGAATTCCCCACTCCTCATAGATTATTCTGGCAACTTCTTTGGGATGTTCAATATAAGATTCACCAGAATAGCGAAACTTTCCTGCGTGACATCTTTCTGCTATTTTTAAGGCCGAAGAAGCCTTTTTACTCTGTAAAAGAAAATCAGAGAGTTTTTCCGGACTTATTAACGGATCACAATCTCTTTCTCGTACCATATTAAGAAGCTATTATATATTTTATATAATGCATCTTCAATACTATGGGTTTTATAATATCCGTGGAGAAAATAATCCTGATTTATATATTGAATAATTTAGAATAACCTATTATAGGATTTCATATATTTTCCGAGAAGTATTTTATTAACCTTACCGTTTTTCATAATATTTGTTCCTACTATTATTCCATTGGCATATTTAAAAAGGGTTTGCAGATTTGAGGGAGATGATCCGCTTCCTATTAAAATTGGTATATTCCTGCAATATCTTTTCGCGATTTCTAAATCGTTTATTTTAGGTTCATCTCCAGTCCATTTTCCCGTTATAATTATTGCATCGGCACTATTTTGTATAGATTCCCTAATTGATTGTGAGAGTGGTTTATTTTTATTTACCATAACCGAATGTTTAACCTGAACATCGGCTAGTATTGCGACCCTGTTTTCCAAATTTAATTTTTTTCTATATTTAACTGCATTTTTAGAACAGGCTTTCATAACTCCATAATTAGTTTTTACTGTATCAACATATGCCGGAATACGTATAAATTTAGCACCGGTTACCGCACATATTCCTAAAGCAGATCTGTAATCATTCCAAAGTACATTAATACCTACCGGTAATTTTGTATTGTTTACGACCAAGTAAGTTAGAATTGTCATCATCGCCGTAATTTCAGGATCGACGAATTCTTTATGCGGTATATCATAATTATTCTCAACCATAATTGCATGAACTTTACCCAGGTTAAGCAATTTAACTTCGTCAAGAGTCTTTTTTACTATAAAATCAAAACCGGGATATTTTTTATACCCAACCAACGGAGGGAAATGAATCATTCCTATTATTGCTTTATTGGGTAATATCTTATTGATTAATTTCATAATTTATTTCCGGAGTAAATCTGAGTTGCTTTAACATACTCCTCAAGTTTGTTTAAAGCCTGTCCGTTCATTATATTTTGTAAAGCTTCAGAAGTTGAGGTGCGTAAATAATTTATATTTACCCTTCTTGATTCATAATCAAATGCATCTTCTTTATTAATATGATCTTTTAGAAAAATTCCCAATCCCGTAGTCATGGCGAGATACATCGATTTTGAGAGATCTTTGCCAGTTAAGGCTTGATGGTTTGCTGTTAATATTCCTTCTCTAGAATTGGGAATTTCAAGAGACGCTAGATCAATCAAAGCTAACTCATCAGGTGTATAGAAATCCTCAGGTTCTAAGATAAAAGATCCGATATTAGCTCCATTTAGCATAAATGCAGCAACTGTACAGTACGGAGGTGGTGCCACCTCATCGATTGCAATATGTGATTTTAATTCTGGTGAGTCAGTGTAAATTTCAGCGTTGAGATATTCGACGGGAATATTTTTAAGATCGGTTCCGAAATAAACGGCAGAATTATTATATTTTTGGAAACCCTGTCTATTGAGAATTTCCAGTGCTCTTGAAATAATTTCCGGATGAATTTTTTCGTTTACTCCCACCATTGCATTAAGGGAAGATTCTGCTGACATGGTAAATGACAGCGGTCCGATAACATGATTTATAGTTTCACCTTTAAGTAAATGAGACAGAGTATGCAGTGTACGGGTATTATGGCAACTGGTCATAATTAGGTTAGTATCTTTTAATACCTTCTGAAATGAATCTAAGGTGTAAAAATCCGAACGTGCTCCATATGCTTCAATTGCGCTTTGCCCGGCAACCTTAGATGTATTGGGGTAAGAATGATGTTTATGGACAGGTGTTTTGGTTGAAAGAACAATCGCAGCAAGAGTTGATAGACTAAACAATTTACTGTTTTCGCCGTTTAAGGGGTATCCCCTGTCTCCCCCCATTCCCCCAAAAGCGGTAATTTCTTTGTCGGATTTAATCCTGACTACGGTATCAAGGTGAATTGTGGCAGCTACCATTCCTGCGATTTCTTCGGAGCTTAAACCATGGAAACCTTCCTTAGCGGACATTGACGAAAGTAATGCGGTTGCCTGCAAAAGATGTGTTTCGTCAGAAGAAAGATTGTTTATTCTGTTTGCAAGTTGAGATCTCACTGGATAATTCAAGGCTGAAAAAACAAAAGTTGCCAAGCTAAATGCTTCTGAAAAATTTAGATCTTTTCCATGCTTAAGTTTTGAATCGATAAAATAATATCCTCCCTTTTTCGTTAAAGGCTCCAGTAAATGTTCAACTTCAGATATTTTTTGAGGCAGTTTATTTATGTAGTCTGTATTTTTTACCAAACTAAGGAAGGTAAAGCTGTCATCAATGTTTTCTGGACCATTTAAACCCATTACGGTTTTTTGGTAAGGCTCCCCCCGTAATTGAATGTATGTTGCAGATTGTTGTCCTTCTTTTTCTATCATTTTTTTAAAATAAAAAACCCGCCTTATTAATCAAGGGCGAGTAATATCGCGGTACCACCTTGTTTTACCCATACCTTACAGTAAGGGTCTTTGTAACCGACTCCTTCTTACTTAATAAATTTATAAGTAAGATGACAACGGTTTGAAAAATGATTACGGCTTTCTTCCGGTATTCGCTACTTTCCTTGCGGATGATTCACGAAACAGCTTCGATGAGTCCATTCCCTCATCTAATAATGCTTTTCCAAGATATTTAAAGATTATAACTTAAAAATTACAAATATCCAAAATTCAAATAATTATCGCAATTAATAGCATGTTTATTTCTTATTTTTCCCCAAAGTTAATATTGGAATATGAAGATTATTCATAAAATTAAAATATACGATCAATTCTGGGATGGTAACAGTTAAAATATTGATTAATTTACCCCTTTCTCTTTCTTGGCTTGCAGCTGATCCTACAATTAACCTGTCCATTATCTGTTCTTTGGCTTTATCAAGAAAAAAACTTCTATTTGTTTCATATCTTTTTTTATAAGTATTTTCGATAACATCTTTTCTTAATAAAGCAACATTTTTAAGTTCTTTACTACTTATTAATTTGATCTTTTTCTCCGCAATATTATTAGTTTTTTGATTATAAATATTATCCATCATACCGAAACTTTTTATGGTTAATTCTGTTTTATGAGGAAGAGAGCCTATAAATGAATTATTTAAATCATGGATATAATTAACAGAAGATGCATAACTTCCTCTTATCCTTCCCAGAAAATGATATTCATCGATATTGAGCTGTTTAAGTCTTTCTTTGTCTTTAGATTCGATGTCTCCGTAATACAATGATATTTTACCGTCTATTTTATTTTTGGAAATCAGTTTAACTATTTCGATAATAGCTTGAGAATATGCTTTACACATCATACCGGGACCAAAACCTAACGATTTATAATCATATTCACCCCAACCAGAGCTATCTACGCTGTATGAATAATCGGGGCAACACATGATCCAAATTTCAATAGGTTTACCTGTTTTTTTTGCACTTTTAAAATCTTCAAGGAATAGCCGATATTCAGCATTTTCTTTAATAGGAATAGTCCGTAATCCGCCAGTAAGATGTTTTAAAGTCTTGTCGTTATTTTGTATAAAAAACATATATTTAAACTTAGAATAATATAGTTTAAGAATATAAAATCTATCTAGAAATTATATTTATCTTAATGTAATTTTTTACCTCTTTGATAAGTTTGTAATTATCTTTATAGGTATCCGGTAGATATTTTTTGGTTAGATTTTCATAGAATATATAATCTTTAAGCAATTTGTTAATCGAAAAAATATCTTCTGATGCTTTGATGATATTTTCGATAATTGCCAATTCTGAGGAATTGTACTTACCCAAATGTCTTTTTACATCATAGAAGTAATAATTTCTTGTTACTGGATCAAGAATATATCTTAAGAGATATAGTAGTTTTTCGTGTGCGTGGTATCGGTATTTATATGCGAGAAAAACATCTTTTCGAAGAATATGTTTTAATAACATTTCATACATCAACATTACTTCAAAAAAGATTTGGTACTTTTCAGATCTGCTTAAGATAAATTTATCTAATACTTTGTTAAAATTGTGTTTTTCATAATCTACTCCCTTTTTATATTTAAGTTCACCTCTTTGATATACAAAATATTTATCTTTAAATTCTGATATTCTTTCTGAGTTCTCTTCTGGTAAAACATAAACATCAAGTTGAATTAATTTTCCTGCAAATTTACACATATAGACAAAACCTATTCCCCCAAAATTTGGCACTATTTTGTCAACCCAACCATCTTCGCCCAGTAATTCAACCTGTGACGATAAAAGTTTGTTTAGTGAATTAATTGTACTGATAAATTTATTATTTTTGGTAATAAGTAATAAATCCACATCTGAGGATCTGTCAGAGGTACCTTTTGCTATTGAACCTCTAATAACAATACCTTGGATATTAATATTGGATGAAAAATATTTGATTAGTTTTCTGACCAATAAAATTTGTTTGGTATTTTTGTTTTGTCTTAAGATATCAGTTGTCATAGAATATTTTAATTTTATTAACTAAATCCGTTAACGTAGGATTTTTAATTACCACAACATTTTTGGCACCACGACTTTCTGCATAATTTCTAATGTACTTCGTATAATATCTCGGAAGCAAAATAAAACATAATCTAATAGTTGATAACAATGAAAATTTCCTATCCCTGATATGTCTTTTGATAATTCTTATCAGAGCCTCGTAGATAGGGATTTCCAAATAAATAACCATATCAGATTTGGAAAAAAGATCATCACACCAACCAATTGATCCACCCTCGATTATCCAGTCAATTTTTTGAATATAATTCGTTAACATTTTCTTTCTTATGGTTTCTTTTCTTCTGATATTACCTTTTTTAAATATAATTTTATCTAGAGGCAGATATTTGATATTGTACTTTTTACTTAATTTTTTGGAAAATGTTGTTTTACCTGTTGTTGGACCTCCAAAAATATATATTTTCATGATTAAAAAAATTAGGAAATTATATAGCTATTTTATAGCTTTTGGATAAAGTTTAAAAACTAGGGCAGTGAATAAATAAAAAAAAGTACGGGGATGACGAGGTTCGAACTCGCAAACAGGTTTTGGAGACCTGCGGTTTGCCTGTTAAGCCTACACCCCCGTACGCAAAAAAAATAAAAAATGTATAAATGTAAAAATAAAGGCAGGGACGGCGGGACTCGAACCCACAAAGGCGGTTTTGGAGACCGCTGGTTTAGCCATTAGCCTACGTCCCCATTTATCTTTACAGGTAATAACTAAAATAATATAGGTTAAAGTGTAGATTTAAAATATATTATCTAGTATTTATTTAAAGGTTCGATGAAACTTGATTACTTATGATATAATTCTAGTAATTTCAAGAGTACTATAGGAAGTATTCTTGAGGCACTTTTAAACCGAATTTGACAGCACTTTGCCTTTCGATAAAGATGATTATATCATAATAATAAAAAAAGTTTTAAAATATTTATGAAAGGAAAAAGTATGTCGACAATAATCAGAACTAAAAAAGGAGAAGAATATGGCAGATAAAAGAGTACTTACTGGAATGAGAACCACTGGAGCATTGCATCTTGGTCACTATGTTGGAGCTCTGAAGCAATGGAAGGAAGTTCAAGATTCAAATCAGTACGAGTGTTTTTTCTTACTCGCTGATGTTCAAGCTCTTACTACGCATGCCCATAAACCCGAATTACTTTCACAGTCGGTAAAAGATGTTGTTCTTGACTGGTTGGCAATAGGACTTGATCCTACCCTTGCTAATGTGCATTTTGTCCTACAAAGCCAAGTCAAAGAACGATATGAGCTGTCTATTTTACTTTCGATGATAGCCGGGTATAACGAAGTAATGAGGAATCCAACTCTTAAAGACGAGTTGAAGAACCAGAAGGATGTAACAATAGGTTTCATGACTTACCCTGTGGATCAGGTTGCTGACATCTATATGGTTTCACCGTATCCTCCGGAAAAAGGACAAGAACTGCTTGTTCCCGTAGGAGAAGACCAGGTACCCCATTTGGAGTACGCGCGTGTACTGGCCCGTCGTTTTAATAAAATGTACGGTCCTGTTTTTGTACCGTGCGATGCTCTAGTAGGAGAAATCGGTCGATTGGTGGGTATCGATGGTCAAGCCAAGATGAGTAAATCTCTCGGCAATTCGATAGATCTTTCTGATGATAAAGAAACCGTAACGGCTAAGGTTAAAAGTATGTTTACAGATCCCAAAAGGATACGCCCCGATATTCCTGGAGAAACAGAAAACAATCCGGTATTTATATACCATCGGGCATTTAACCCCAATAAGGAAGAAGTTGCGGACTTAACCGAAAGATATCAGAAAGGGAAAGTTGGAGATGTAGAAGTTAAAGAAAAATTAGCCAAAGCTCTAAATAACTTCTTAGATCCCGTGAGAGAAAGGAGAGTGCAAGCTCAAAAGTCAGCAGACATTGGTGAAATTGTACGTTCAGGAACTGAAGTTGCACGAAAAGCATGTATTCCGGTTGTTGAAGCTGTTAGAGAATATATGCACCTCAAATATCCGAAATAAACCTCATAACGAAAAGTGAGTCAAAGGAGAATGGCCATGTCTACTATTTCAGTAAAAGGTAAACCTTTGTGGTATACCTTATATCTCGTACTACTTGTATCCGTTTTATTTGGCGCAATGGAGAAAATTATAGATAACTACATTGTGTCATCAATAATCAGTGCTGATAAGGTTGGTAATGATGTGATGGCAGCATTGTCTTATCTCGTTGCTGGTAGTGTAATCGGTACACCCTTATCAATATTATTCGCATTACTCTTCGGTCGTATTCTTAAACCAGGTTTTAAGCGGATTGAATTTAAAAACCGCGTAATGCATAAACAAGCAGCCTGGGCAGGAATATTGGGGGCCTTTTTTACATTCTTTATACTATGGGGAAATCAATATGGGGATCCCGGAATGGTATCGGCTCTCTCAAGCATCGTTATTCTGATAGCGATCATTATCGACTGGAGAAAGAAACGAATAAAACTGGATCAAGCAATTGTTCCAGGGTTACTGGTTCTTTGTGGAAGCCTAATTGCAGCTTCATATAAAATTGCCTTGGGTTGGCAATCAATCCTTTTAGTAGGAGTAATAGCAGTACTCTTTAGGGCAAAAATGGAATTCAGCGAACAAGATGGTTCAATTGCTGCAGACGAGGTTTCAATGTTTGTATGGCGTTGGATTTGGTTAACAGGAGTTAGTGTTGTCGGCTCATTTATCTACGCTCTAGCTACTGGGAACCTTAACATGCTGATTAATGGAATATTTCTTGCAAAATCGGCATTGCCATGGATTTTACTCCTAATCTTTTCTGTATTTGTTGGTATGGTGATGAAATTCAAGGCGAAAATTAAAACTACTGTTACAGAGGTATTACTGATTTTAGCTTTTATCCCTGTGGCGGTATTTGTTTTCAATCTGATTACAAGAGTTTCATTATCATGGTTTACCCTATTTCGGTCACCGTCCTCCATTGAGGAATGGCTTCTTAGAGTAGGGGGTGCAATATTAATTGCAATAGGAACTGTCCTATACGTCTTAAAAAAACCAAAAACCCGTAATTTGGTTAATTAACAACCTATAAGTAACGGGCATATACTAGGCGCGCTTTAAATAATTAAATAGAAGTGCGCCTTTTTTTTGCCAAAAATTGTTATTTTGTAAAAAAAATAATAAAATTAGCTTCCTATGACTAGTGAAGTTTTATTTACACCACAAAACCACTCTACTTTTAGAAAGTTAGAGGGAGTTTATTTTGGTTCCAATTTTTTAAATCCAGTCGATTTATTCGAAACTAAAGTTGTAGTAAATAAAAATAAAGGGAAAACATATATTAATGATTTTCAAGCCTCAGCAAATACAGACGGAAAATTTATAGATTTATATACCACTTCTGGTTGTGTTGAAAGAGTACCGTTAGTTTTTATCGAGGATGTTAAAGAATTAAACAGTTACTCAAATGATGGCTTGATGGTGCTTAGATTAGTATTTCCTTTATCAAACGATCAAATAACTGCATTTAAGACTGTTAATGATATTCAGCTTTTTAGTTGTTAAATAATGCTCTCTATATAACCCTTGGATATTTTTGGTAAAATAAGACATGGCCTACTGGAGAGAGAGTTTCTTAAGAAGAAAAAGATATCAGTCATCAAGGAATATTTCCACCAAACTTTCTAAAAGCAGAAAAATTGTTGCTCTTGCCAAACTGGCGTTTATTGGAGTAATTGTTCTTTTTTTGGGTTCTTTTGTTATCTTCCCCCTTTTTGCCTTCAATTTACCTTCTCCCGATAAAATCGTCAGAAAAGAGGGTTATTCCACCAAAATAATGGACAGAAACGGGGAGGTTTTATATGATATTTATGCCGAGCAAAGAAGAACTCCTGTTGCATTAAATGATATCCCCATGTATTTAAGGCAGGCAACAATTGCTATTGAAGATAAAAATTTTTATAAGCATCAGGGTTTTGATCCTCTGGGAATGATGAGAGGATTTGCAAGACTAATAACTAGAGGAAGAGCCCAAGGAGGTTCTACTCTAACCCAGCAGCTGGTAAAAAATGTACTTTTAAGTTCAGAAAGAACCATATTTAGAAAAATAAGGGAATTTATCTTGGCAATTCAAATCGAAAGAAAATACACCAAGGATGAAATATTACAAATGTATCTGAATGAAGCACCGTATGGAGGAACTGCTTGGGGAATTGAAGCGGCATCAGAAGTTTATTTCGGTAAGAAGGTGAAGGATCTAACGTTAGTCGAATCGGCTATATTGGCAGGAATGCCGCAAAAACCTTCGAGTTATTCCCCTTATTCTTCAACACCCAAAGCGTACATCGGCAGAAGTGAAGATGTTTTAAGAAGAATGCGTGAAGACGGATATATTACCAAGGAGGTGGAGGAAGAAACCGCGAAAGAACTTAGCAGTGTAAAGTTTCAGGAAAGAGGTGCCTCATTTAAAGCACCGCATTTTGTGCAATATGTACAAAAGATATTGGAGGACAGATATGGAGAAAAAGTAGTCGAACAGGGAGGTTTAAGGGTTACCACTACGCTTGATTTGAAGTTGCAGGATAAAGCCCAGGAGATTGTAAAGGAAGAAATTGAAAAGGTCGAAAAAATTCATATCACCAATGGTGCTGCAGTTGTTTTAAATCCCGAAACAGGAGAAATATTGGCAATGGTCGGTTCAAAGAATTTCAATGATCCGAATTACGACGGACAAGTGAATGTTACTACTTCTTCCAGACAACCCGGTTCTGCCATAAAACCTTTTACCTATGTGACTGCTTTTAAAAAAGGATATAACGCCTCGACTCTAATTATGGATGTACCGACCCAGTTCCCGGGAGGAGCAGGCAAACCTCCTTATGAACCTGTAAATTACGACGGTAAATACCGAGGTCCTATGCAGGTAAGATTTGCACTTGCCAATTCTATTAATGTAATTGCCGTAAAAATGCTGGCGATGGTGGGTATCAAGGATGTATTGGAAACTGCCTTTGATATGGGTATAACCACCCTTCCCCCAACCCAGGAAACTTTAAATAGAGTCGGATTGTCGTTAACTTTGGGAGGAGGAGAAGTCAGATTATTGGATTTGACAGCTGCTTATTCCGGATTTCTGAATACGGGATATAGGGTGGATCCTATTTCAATTCTGAAAGTTGAGGATGCCAACGGAAAGGTATTGGAGGAAAACAAACCCCAGAAAGGGAAAAGGGTAATCAGCGAAGAACAGGCTTATTTGATAGCTGATATTTTATCGGATAACAATGCCAGATCCATGGTTTTCGGTACAAATTCACTTTTAAATATTCCAGGTAAAAAGATTGCCGTTAAAACCGGAACAACCAATGACAGAAGAGACAACTGGACGGTGGGTGGAAATAAATTGGCAATAACCGGTGTATGGGTGGGAAATAACGACAATTCCGAAATGAAACAGGTAGCATCCGGTGTATCTGGTGCTTCTCCGATTTGGAGACGAATATTATTGGAGGCACTATCAGGAAAACCAAATATCGGTATTGAGACACCTGGTGGTATTGTTACGGCAGATATCGATTCTGTATCCGGTTATAGGGCTCATGACTCTTTTCCGTCAAGAAACGAAATCTTTATCAAAGGTACAGAACCCGGGGAAGATCCGGTACATATGATGTTGGCTGTTTGTAAAAACGACGGAAAATTAGCAACACCTGGAGATATTGCCAGTGGAAATTATGACAAGAAAGAATATTTCCTTTTCAAAGAAGAAGATCCCACCTCAGGTGGTGGTGAAAACAAATGGCAAAAAGGTATCTTAAACTGGCTTTCTACCCAGGGAGATACAAGATATCATCCTCCGACAGAATATTGCGGATCGGGAAATCCGGTAAGCGTAGGATTTCGGGACCCTCAAGATAGAAGTTCAAATCTATCAAATCAATTTACGGTCAAAATGCGTGCTGATTCGACAAATAATATAGTACAAGTTGATTTTTATGTAGACGATGTCAAAATCAGAGGATTTTCATCTCCTCCCTACGAAATGCAAGTAGATCTGACCACAGGAGTACATAAACTAAAAGCCAAAGCCAAAGATTCTGATAATAAAGAAAACGAATCAACCATAACCGTGGGCGTGGGAGTCCCTTGGGATTATACTCCGCCTACACCGGTACCTACCCCTACTCCTACACCTGCTCCTACTTCCACTTCTGTACCTAGTCCAACTATTTCCAGTACGTAAAATTCCGAGTTTGTCGTCTTATGTTATAATTCTTCAAATGTCACCAGAGAATGAAATAAGCATAAGAAGACCTGTTATATTGGAATCTCCACAAAAAGGAGAAAAGCCAATTGCGGTTGAAAAAGATATATATAGTTTATGTTTGAACTTCATATGCAATATGGCTGATAGTATGAGAAACCAGCTTAAATACGGAATTCCTATTCCGGAAACGAAACACGGTCACAGGCTAAATAAAAGAGAAAGACGCGATGAACTTAGACAAATCGCGGGGGAATATAGACAAGCTTTGGAAGTTATTGACGGTAATGTCGATAAACCAATAATAATTACAAAAGACGAAAAAAGCGGTGAGATTGTTGGTTTTCAGGTTTTTGATACGACTCAAGGAGGAAGGAAATTCAAAAAATCTTAATTTTTTTGATAGGCTCCATACTTATTCTTTATCTTTTTTAACATTTCGTTTCTGATAATTTCCACATCTTTATCTGTTAAAGTTTTTTGGAGATTTAGGTAGATTACTCGAAATGTATACGCATCTTTATATATTTCTTTAAGAATAACGTCAGCGATCATTTTATTTGCTGACATCATTGTTTTTATTACCTCTCCTATTTTTGTTTTTACGGGGATAAATAAAGTGATATCTTCCAGCTGGGATGGATATTTGGGAATCGGTTTATAACTTCCCAGTATTTTACTTGACGCTTTTAAATTATCGACAGGAAATTCAAAATAAATGAGGTTATCGGTATTAAGGTAACCCAATTTACCCAACGTAGTTTTTCCATTTGTGATAATTACACTATGACTGGGTTTAAAATGGTTTAAATCCTCAGTATTAAAGTCGACTTTAATATTTAAAGACTCAAGAAGCGATTCGATAATTCCTTTTGCTTTTCGATAAGTATAATCTTTGAAAATTCCGGCGAGAATCATTTGTTCTTGGGGTAACTGGTATTTTTTTTCTGGTAAATAAACATTAGCCATTTCAAATAAGCCATAGGGTTCTTTTTCACCTAAATTAGCGTTAACAGCAGATATAAGAGATTCTCTTAAATTGGTTCTGAGATATTCCGTCTCATTTCCCAAAGGATTTTTCAGTTTTAAGGCATTTCCTTCAGTAAATTCTCGGGGAACCAGTGAAGAAGAATATACTTCAACAAGTCCCCAACCCTTAAGTAAATTTTTGACCTTGAATTCAAAATCAAAAGGCGCATTGGGTAATTTGTCTGGAAGTTTCCCGTTCATTAGAATAGACGGTAATTTGTGATAACCGTAAATTCTGGCTACTTCTTCCAGAATATCCTCAGGTATTTTAATATCATTTGATCGCCAGCTTGGGACCTTAACAGTAAACACATCTTTCTGCCACGTAACAGCAAATCCTAAGGGGTTAAGTATCTGGGCAATTATATTGGGTTTGATTTCTAACCCCAGTTTTTTAGATAAGAATTTTAAATCGACCTTAATCTTATAAGGTTTATAAGGGTTGGGGTAAATATCCAGAACATTTTTTTCTGCTTTTCCACCGGTTATTTGTTCAAATAAAGCGATTCCCCTTTTTAAGGCAGTAGGAACTAATTCAGGGTCTAATCCTTTTTCAAAACGCATTGCGGCGTCGGTTCTTTGGGAAAGATACATGGAAGTTCTTCTGATATTTACCGGATTATATGTTTGTACAAATAAAAGCACGTTTTTGGTATTTTTATCAACTGCACTTATTTCCCCTCCCATAATCCCTGCCAAGTCTATAAGTTTTGCACTTGCATCCTCGATAACAATATCTCCGCCTTTTAAGGTATGTGTTTTTTTATCTAAGGTGGTTATTTGTTCACCCTTTTTACTTGTACGCAGGATCATCTTTGCACCTTTAATTTTGTCGTAATCAAAAGTATGCATTGGTTGACCCAATTCAACCATTAAGTAATTTGAGATATCGACAATATTATTAAGAGATCTTATTCCCACTTTTCCCAATCTTTCTTTCATCCATGAGGGAGAATCGCCAATTTTTACATTTTTAATAAGTACTGCTGAAAATCTGTAACATAATTTACTATCGATTTGTGGTTTTAAATAGTCAACACTGGATACAAAATGAATTCCTTTTGGTACTTTTATGGGTAAAAGGGATGCTTCGATATTAAATCTGGGAAGAATTGCAGATAATTCTCTGGCAATACCCATAATTGAGGAAGAATCAACTCTATTAGTAGTAATCTCTAGCGAATAGATGGTGTCAGCTCCGACTTTTGTAGTTTTTTCAACCGAAGGTCCTGATAAAGATAAATATTTGGCAATATCCTTGGGTTTGGCAATTGTCTTTAGAAAACTTTTAAGCCAGCTATCAGGTATTAATATATTCATATTAGAATTGTTTTAAGTATTTTAAGTCGTTACTATATAAAAATCGGATATCTCCGATATTTAAATTACCTTTCATCATAAATGTACGCTCCACTCCCCAACCGAAAGCAAATCCTGAATAAATATCAGGGTTTATTCCGCAATTTTTTAAAACATTGGGATGCACCATTCCTGCTCCCCCCAATTCCAACCATCCTTCCTTACAGAGTTTGCACCCTTTTCCCAAACAAATACCGCAGGTAACATCAACTTCAAAGGAAGGCTCGGTAAATTGAAAATGATATGGTCTTAGTCTGGTAATTCTTCCTTCTCCGAAAAAGTCTCTGGCAAAATAATCAAGCGTTCCTTTGAGATGAACGATTGAGATGTCTTTATCCACAACCAAACCTTCAAATTGATGAAACATGGGAACATGCGAAATATCAGATTGTCTTCTGAAGCATTTGGCAATATTTATCATACGGATAGGAGGAATTTTAACCCTTTCCATTTCCCTAATTTGTCCTGATGATGTGTGGGGTGTTAAGACCATTTGCCCGTATTGGGGATGCGGTGGTGAATCGACGAAAAAGGTTTCCCACTCATCTCTTGCCGCATGTTCTTTGGGCATGTTTAACGCTTCAAATGCATACCAATCCCATTCAACCTCCGGATATCTTACTCGTACAAATCCTAATTTCTCAAAGGTATTGGAAATTTCTGCTATTGCCTGAGTAACCAGGTGAAGATGCCCTATTGTCGGAGTTTCTCCGGGGATGGTCGGGTCAAACCAGACTCTGGCGGATTGGGTAAGAGTATTTTTTTTCTCTGCAATTTGCTGGAGTAAAGTTTCCTTGGTGGCATTAATTAATAAACCGGCTTGTTTTTTTTCCGCTCCCTGTAGATCTTTAATTTGTTTAATCAGGCTGGTTATTTTTCCGTTTCTTCCTAAGTAGGCAATTCGAAGATTTTCCAACTCCTCCAAAGTTTCACTCTCCATTATTTGAGCCATGGCCTCGTTTTTTAAACTTTGCAGATTTTCCTTCATATTTTCATTTTACATTAAAAAACCCCGTTTTTGCGGGGTCTTACAGATATAAAAATAACCCCGTAAGTTATTCGAGGTTAAAGTTAAAAAAGATAACTAGATTCATGAAATTCATTTTAGATTTATTTCTTTGCGCTTTCAACAATTTTTTTAAAGGATTCCATGTCATTTATCGCAATATCGGACAATACTTTTCTGTCGAGTTCTATTTTTGATATCTTTAACATCGCGATAAATTTAGAATAGGAAAGACCGCATTCACGAACGGCAGCATTTAAGCGAACTATCCAAAGACTTCTCAAATCTCTTTTTTTGAGCTTTCTGCCGTGGTATGCGTATGAACCGGCATGCAGATAGGCTTCTTTGGCTGCCTGAATTCTGATTCGTCTTGCCTGCTTATAACCTTTGACTTCTTTGAGAATTTTTTTGTGTTTTCTGTAGGAGGTTGATTTTACTCTAGCCATTAATATCCCATCGCCTTTCTAATTTTTTTTGCAAATATTTTATTGGTTTCAATTGTCTTTCGTAGCCTGCGTCTTCTTTTGGCGGATTTCTTGGCCATCAGATGTCTGGCAAATGATTGTCTTCTTAAGACCTTGCCTCTTTTGGTAATTCTAAATCTTTTGGTTAGTATTTTTTTTGTTTTTTGTTTTGGCATATTTTATTTTTGTTCCTTTTCATCTTCAGGTGTCTTTTTTGCCGTATGAGGAGAAATAACCGTAGTTAAATGCCTGCCTAAAAATTTAGGTTGCATATCGATACTGATATTGTCTCCAAATTCTGCAAAAATACGCTCAATAAGTTTATAACCAAATATTTTACTTCCCATCTGCCTTCCGCCGAATTTAACGACTACCCTAATTTTGTCTTTTTCATCTAAGAATTCCTGAATCCGCTCAATTCTGTTTTTATAATCGGCATCACCTATAAACGGTGAAAATCTAATTTCTTTGGTATCCCCACCCTTTACCCCCTTTTTCTCTTTCCTCAGCTTTTTTTCTTCCTGATACCTGAATTTTCCCAATTCGACAATCCTGGTGACAGGAGGATCAGCATTTGGGGCAACTTCAACAAGGTCCAGATTTAAAGTCCTGCTTTTCTCAATTGCTTCCTGCAATTTCATAATCCCAATGGCTTTTCCATCAGGACCTATTACTCTCACTAAGGGAGCTCTTATTTGATTATTTACTTTCCAGTTAAAAGATTCGTTTTTCAACTTTTTGTGAACCCTCAAATTTTACAAGAAAACGTTAAATTAGGCAAGAGTTTTTAATTTATCGTCTTTTCTGCAATTTCTTTCTTGATATTTGCAATAAATTTATCCAATTTCATTTGTCCATAATCTTTACCGGATCTACCTCTTTTTGCAACAGTTTTAGTCTTTTCCTCTTTTTCCCCGAGTATCAGCATGTAGGAATTTTTATCGAGTTGAGCATCTCTAATTTTCGCACCCAATGTTTCACTTCTGTCATTTATCTCGGCTCTGATATCTTCAGTCAATAATTTATCTAAGACCGAATTCGCATAGGTAATTTGTTTATCGGTTATGGGTAGAATTTTTACCTGTACCGGGGTTAACCACGTTGGGAGATTACCGGCAAAGTGCTCCAATAAAACCATAATAAATCTTTCCGATGAGCCTATTATTGCACGGTGCAACATTACCGGATGTTTTTTAGCACCGTCTTTATCCGTATATTCAAGACCGAACCTCTCCGGCATGACGAAGTCGATTTGAATTGTAGACAATTGCCACTCACGCCCTAGGGCATCTGTTGCCATTAAATCCATTTTGGGTGCATAAAAAGCCGCTTCACCGGGTGCATCATAATACTCGATCTTATTTCTTTTCATAATTTCGACAGCCCATTTTTCGACCTTATCCCAAATTTTGGGATCTCCCAAATATTTTTCCGGATGTTGGGGATCCCGGGTTGATAGTCTATAGCGGTATTTAAATCCGAATGTTTTTAGAATTTCCTTGATCATGGAAAGCATGGTATCGATCTCCTCATCTATTTGGTCTTCTCTACAAAAGATGTGGCAATCATCCTGGGAAAATGATCTAACTCTGGCCAGACCGTTTAATTCTCCCGGTTTTTCATCCCTATAAAGCATAGCGAAATCCGTATATCTTAAGGGTAAGTCCTTATAGCTTCTGGCTCTACTGGCATAAATTTGAGTGTGTTGGGGACAATTCATGGGTTTGAGATAAAATTCCTCATCAGAATAATTGGAAATTACTTTAAACATACCCTCTTTATATTTTTCATAATGCCCGGATATTTTATAGAGTTCTGCTTTTGCGAATTGATTTGTCCAGACTTGCTGATATCCCTTCTTGGACTGAATCTCTTCTATATAATCGTTTAATAGCCTTCTAATCAGTGCCCCTTTTGGGGTAAAAAGCGGTAATCCTGGACCCACCAAGTCGGAGAAAGTAAAAAGATCAAGAGTTTTACCAAGTTTTTTGTGGTCTCTTTTTTTGGCTTCAGCAAGCATTTTTAAATATTCATCAAGTTCCTTTTGGGTGAGAAAAGCAGTGCCGTAAACGCGGGTTAACATTTTATTTTTTTCGTCTCCCCGCCAATACGCACCGGCTGTTGATAATAGTTTAAAAGAGCTTATTTTTCCGGTTGAAGGTATATGGGGTCCGGAACAAAGATCTACGAATTCATCGCCTGTCCAATAGATACTTACCTTTTCTTTGCGCTTTTCGATTTCATCGAGCCATTCCTGCTTAAAAGGATTGTTTTTAAATAGTTTTATGGCTTCGGGAACGCTGATTTCGTCTTTTTTGAAGGGAAGATCCTTTTTAATGATTTTGGACATCTCAGCCTCTATTTTGGGGAATTCTTCTTCTGAAATTTTATCGGGATAATCAAAATCAAAGTAAAATCCTTCAGCGGTGGCGGGACCCATGGCTTTGATGATCCCGGGATATAATTTTTCCATTGCCTGGGTCAGAACATGTTCGGTACTATGTCTTAAGGCTTCCAGAGGCTTAATATTTTTCTGCATATCTTTATGATACTAAAAAAAATGAATTTTTGCTTGAAGTTTTAAAATATTTGTAATTATTTATGTCCGTATTTTAATTCAACTTGTGAGGCTACCCAGGGATAATGGATTTTAATGCCTTCCTCAAGGCTATATTTAGCCTTCCAGCCCGTGGTATAAATTTTTTTATTGCTGAAATTTCTGGATTCAACCCCAACAGGTCCTTTGATGTGCTTTATTTTTAAGTTTTTACCCGAGACTTTAATAATGGTTTTAGCCAATTCATTAACCGTTACATACTGCGGGCTGCCGATATTTGTAGGAGTAGCGATATCAGATTTAACCAGAGCTCTAATTCCTTCTATAAGATCATCAATATAAGTAAAAGACCTGACAGCTTTACCGTTACCCCAGATTTCAATGAATGTTTTGTCTTTGGCCAAGGCCACTTTTCTGGATATGGCATCAGCTGCTTTTTCTCTTCCTCCCTCCCAATTTGCTTCGGGTCCGTAGGTTGTATGAAATCTCGCAATTCGAATAGGCATTTGGTATTTGTTTCCGTAGGCCGTAAGCATTCTTTCGGTATAAAGTTTTTCCCAGGCATACTCGTTATCGGGAAATGCCGGATAGACATCATCTTCTTTAATTGCCTTTGAGCCAATTTTCATATCTTTATAGACGCAAACCGAAGAAGAGAAGAAATATTTGGGTTTTTTCTCAAGTTTTACCGCCTCGCTTATCATATAGATATTAATCAGAGCATTATCTCGCATCATTCTGCATTCACCGGGTTTCATATAACCTGCCCCACCCCTGTCTGCAGCAAGCTGGTAAACAACATCAAATCCCCCATCTACAGATAAAGCCTTTTTACAATTATTTTGCAAAGTTAGATCCAAAAGCAGAAATTCGTTAGCGGCGGATTTGATGTATTCGGGTTTTTTAATATCCACCCCTCTTACCCAGAAGCCCTCTTTACGAAGACGCTTTACCAAATGGTTGCCTATAAAACCTCCTGCACCGCAAATTAGTGCCTTTTTTTGATTTTTCATAATAATTTAGTGGACCCGGAGGGAATTGAACCCTCTATTCATCCATGCCATGGACGCGTATTACCGGTATACTACGGGCCCCCAATAAAAATAAAAATGGTGGACGACGTTGGGATTGAACCAACGGCCTCTTCGATGTCAACGAAGCGCTCTACCACTGAGCTAGTCGTCCGTAAACTTAAAAATTATACAATAATATAGTTATAAGAAGCCAGTTTAACCTGCGTTTCTCGTTAGGTAGTGGTCAGGGGAAAGAAGGAATTTACCCCCGTGTTTTTTATATCTTGCCCAATAATTTTTCTTTTCGGCTCTTTTGTTTGTAGCTTGTAGCCAAATTGATCCGGCTTCAATTTTTTTCCTGAAAGATTTCAAAAATTCCAAAAGTTTTTCAAAAAAAATGACATGGTAGAGACCAGGTTCAACAGGAGCCTGCATGCTGGCAATTTGAAGTTCTTGACCTAAATCTTGTGTAGTTTCTGCCAGTTTTTGAACTTCTTCCATAATTGCATGAAGCTGAAGTTTTAATTCATTACTCTTTTTTTCAAATCTTGCGCTTTCTTCTGCCCTTAACTTTCTCTCCAAAGCCAGTTGTTTTTGAACTTTTTGTTTTTCTTCCCTTTGTCCGGAAAAAACGTCATTTATCTCCAAAGCTTCACCAGGATTAATTTCTCCCGAATATTTTTCCATTTTGGGAGGTCCGAAAAGTTGTTCCATGAAATCCCCCGGTCTTAAAACATCGGATTTGAGACCACTTATGGTTCCTCCCCCAATATCTTTGAGGGATTCTATTACGTTTTGTCTGACTATATTTTTTTGTCTTTTTGTGACTTTATCCATAAATTCACTTGCAGTTTATCCCAATTTGTATGAGTTTTCAACTAATTCTTGAAGTTTTAAAATATTTATTGAATGAGGCTAACCAACTTTCCCAAAGCCTCTCTTCTTCTTAATATCGAAGCAATTGCCCTTCTTTGTTCGGGATTTTGTAATTTTTCAGATAGTTTGGAATCTCCCGATGTGGCATTTATAGCTTTGTCTATTTCTTCTTCCTTGATTTCAATTTTTTCTTCATCTGCTATTTTATTTAAAGCAAGCTCAATTGTCAGCGAATCGGATGCTTCTTTTTCGTATTCCTCTCTTAAAGTCAGCGATGTCTTTCCGATCGATGCTAAATAATTATCCAGAGTTAATCCCAATTTTTCTATTTGTTCCAATAATCTGGAAAGTCGGGAATTAACCTCTTCATCTTTTAACGGTTTGGGTATTTTAATCTTGGCAATTTCGACCAAGGTTTTGATTACTTCACTTTCTTTGTCTGCCTGGGTAGGTTTTGCATCTTCTTTCTTTTCATTACCTTTTTCGGGTGTCCAGATGGCATTTACCATTTTCTTTTGCGATATGGCTTTCTTATAATCTCCCAGTTCAACTTCCGGAAGTTCACAGGTGGTTATTCTGATTTGCCAATTTTCACCTTCCTTGGAAGATAAAAGTTCAAGTCTGGGGTAAATCACGGGTTTAATGTTGTATTTTTTAAAGGCGTTGGAAAGTTCTAAGGGTAATATTTTATTCAATATCTTTTCGTAAAGGGATTCTTTGGAAACTTTTTCTTCGACTTTTTCAACAGGAGCCATACCCTTCCTAAAACCGGGGATTTCGATTTCTTTTGCCAATTCCTTCATAACTTCCTTTTTTTCTTTGGCAATTATATCCGTAGGTATGGTAAAAGTAATTTGGATAGTACCGTCGTCGCTTTTGGCAAGAGCGGAAGGTATCTTTGATTTATTTTCGTTGGGTTTATTTTTAGCCATTTTTTAAGCTTAAAAATACCACCCTTTTAGGTGGTAGAAGTAATTATACCTTATAAATTTAAAAATTAAAAACCTTAAATTAAGGTTATCCCTTGTGTTGAATTTTGAAAAGGCTGGGGTTAAATTTAACCTGCGGATTGATAGATTTTTTACCACCAACAAAATTAGCCTTAAACGAACTGGGGGTTCTATACTTTGGACCCGCAGCGTTCGGACCTTTAGATTGGGAAGATTTTGACTTCTGAAATGTTTTCATAGACTGATTATAGCAAATACATCTATTCCGAAGCTAGTTTATGAAGAAACCAGGAAACCAGTGAGAGAACTAATGATGCGATAATTGCCGTTAAAAAGTTGGCGATCCTAAAACCCGGGACAATAAAACTGACCAAATAAAGAAGGGCAACGTTAATAAGGAAAGCACTTATACCAAAAGTAATTATTGAAATTGGAAGAGCAATAATTTGCAGGATAGGTCTAATAAAAGTATTTACAACTCCAATGACGATTGCGGCAACAATTGCTGGCCAAAGACCAGTAAGTACAAATCCGGGCACAAGATGTGCAACAACATATAGGGCAAATACATTTATGGCAAGTTTTATAATAACTCTCATATATTAATTATTAGAGGATTGGAATAAATTTGTCAATTTTGTGTATATAGCGGAGTCTTCTCTAATTAAAAATAATACTCTGTCAAATTCTTCGGAAAATTCTCTTCGAAATTTACCTTTAGATATATATCGACTAACGTTTAATACGATGATTGCCTTTTTAAGATCTATATACTTTTGACATTGTTTAAATGCATTAACCGCTTCAGCAGAACTTTTAATTTGTACAGGAATTTTGGGTAAGCCATAATTTTCTTTGAATTTTAACCAAAAATCTATACCCTTCCCTTGTGCTTTGTTTGAAGATGGTATTATGCCATCTACGGTGTGGATTGTTTGAATATAATCACAAAATCTTTGTTCAGATCTCCATCCTTTTCTATTGGTAAACCTTGCTTGTGCAGCATCAGCAGCAGCCAATAAATCATCAGAACTTTTAATACCTTTATTTAAGGCCTCAAGCATAGCGTCTACTCGTAAATGTTTTTCGATTTCGGTGTTTATCATAATTATTATACCCATAAAAAATGCCATATTATCGGTTTTTTATGTATATTTAGATATTATCACATAACCTATAGGTTATGATCAACTTTATTATTGTATCTGGGATTTGAAGAAGGTAAGACTTCTTTCTGTAGCCAAATTCCATGCAGGTTGAAGATTGTGGTCAGCCCCTGGATAGGTAAAGTAATCTACTTCCAATTTCAGATCTTTAAGTTTTTTATTCAGGGAATTGCTCCAATCAAGAGGTACTGCATCATCGGCGATTCCCTGGTGAATTTGAATTTTGGCATTTATATTAATTCGCTCAAAATAATTTAAGAGGGAATATTGATTGGTATCGTAAAGTTCCTCGAATTTCGCAAGCTCTTTTCTTATAAGTTTCCCTTGATCTTCGCTTTCATCGGTATAATAAAGAATAGAATAAGGAAAAGGTTTGGATACAGGAGCCCAAAGAACAGTGGAAATATCTTTTCCTGTAATTTCTAAGACCGTTAAAGCTATTTGACCTCCATTGGAATGACCCCAAATAAATAAGTTGGATGAATCTAATAACCTATTTATTGTCTGAACAGAACCTGTAATTAAAGATGTGTTGTCGGAAATACCTTTTATGGTATTTAGAAGTGAAATTGAGGTAACGTAAGTTTGGAATCTTGTCTCAAATATATTGTCTGCTTCTTTGTCGCTTCCTCCGTAACCTAAATAATCGGGAGCAATTGTAATAAATCCATTATCTGCAAAAAAATAGGAAGCACTTTTTGTTCCCATACCCGTAATGTATAGTTTTTGATCTACAAAACCTCTAAACATGACAATAACCGGATACTTTGAATTACCTTTGGGAATATTTATCATACCGGTTGTCTTTTTAGTTTCTTTGGAACCGGGAGTAGGATTAAATTCAAATGTAAAAAGGTAGGAAGTGAAATTATCCTTTTCCTCTAAAATATCTCCGATGACTATTCTCCCTGTTTTTATATCGGCTTTGGAAAGACTGTCAAAACTGTATTTTTCAAGAGGTTTGGAAACGGGGAAAATACTGGCAATATTTTTTGAGGATGATTCTTTTTTTACAACATCGCGAATAAAAAATCCCAATAAAAAGAATATCAATGCTACAAAGAAGATAACAAATAACCTTTTCATTATTCAAATATTAGCATCAATAGGAAATATTTGCCTGATAGATAGATAATATTAATTTACTGATGTATGGATTGTTCGTAGGCAATTGCGTCTTCTTTGGTTTTATTTATCGTACCATCCGGATGGTTAGGAGGAGAATAAAGAGTGTAAACTTTCAAATCCTTTGTGGTTGATGTATTGATTACGTTGTGTTCACTTCCTGCCGGAACAATGACAACATCCTCTGCCTGGGTAAGTGTTTCTTCACCGTTAATGATAAATTTAGCCTCCCCCGCTTCGATCCTGAAGAATTGATCTACATTAGGATGCGTTTCCAATCCGATTTCTTCTCCGGGTTTTAAGCTCATAACTACAAGCTGACAATGCGTTCCAGTATAAAGTACTTTTCTGAAAAATGTATTATTTTTTGTCTCCTCTCCGATATTAATATGATATCCCTGCATATTATCACCTCCTTTCAATAATTATCTTATTATAAACGATTTAAATATCAACACTTCACAAATAGCTATTAATTTAATATTCTTGGGGTTGTGAGAAAAACTTTAATTACCACTTTTCTTGCAGGAATATTATTGGGAGGCATTTCTTTTTATACCTATAAAGTATCATCAATTAATGTAACAGAAGTTTTATCGGAAAAAGTTGAGGTTACCCCAACGGCAATTCAGACACCGACTCCGACTCCCCAACCTACAGATACTCCAACACCAACACCAACACTAGTACCTACCAAAAAGCCGATACCCACACCTACTCCTGTTCCTACACCCACACCGATTGTTAAAGCACCCGAAAACTTTGAACCCTTATTTAGTGAATTTGCTTCAGTCTATGGTGTCGATGCAAATTTATTGAAAAAAATCGCCGAATGCGAAACACATTTTAATAATTCCGTTTCGGCACCTCCTTATGCGGGAATGTTTCAATTTTTGGAAAATACTTGGGTTACGTATAGAAAACTGATGGGAAAAGATCCGGATATTAACTTAAGGTATGGAGCAAGAGAATCTATTGAAACCGCTGCTTATGTCGTATCCTTGGGGAAACTGCATTTGTGGCCTGTTTGTGCAAAATAAAAGTCTTTTTCAAAACAATACCCCGCTTGTAGATGCAAGAGGGGTATTGGTAAGAAACCATTTAATTTGCCTTTCTCAGGCGGTCCTCTATCTTTCTTAAATTGTTTAGGAACAAGAGATTTGGTTATCATAAGCAGGTTATATTAATACTACTCACTAACGATGAAGAAAGTTTCAACCTTTAAACTTTTTGGTTTCTTTGAAGCGTTTGGGGAATGAAATAATATCGGATTTAACCAGGATTATAATAAACAAAATAATGCTTAAAATAAGAAATAGTAATACTCCTTCGACGATTTCCTCCAGTAGACAGTTTCCCAAGTTGCCTATTTGAGGAAATATTTTCTCTTCTTTCATTTCGAAATTTCTTATAAGACCAAAGAAATCTTTTCCTGCAAGGCTGTCGAACGTTTGATGTGTACAAGCTATAATAAGAAAAATTAATAGACCAAGAGAAAATATTACAATATGCAAAATTTTAATTAATCTTCTCTCTTCATCAAAGGCAATTCTCTGCATTATGTTTTTTAATTGTGTGTTTTTGCTCATTTTGTAAGTATCTTAGCCAATTCTATTTTGGCTCTTCTTAATCTGGTACGCAAGGTATTGATGGGTATTTCCAACTCCTTCGCCAATGTTCGGTAATCCAAATTCTTAAAATAATACCCAATGATAGGTTTTTTATATTTACTGGGCAATTTCTTGACTGCCTTTCTTACCATATGCTTATTTTCATTCCTGATTACTTTTTCTATTTCCGCTTCTTTATCTGAGGCGATATCCCATTCCAGCTTTACGACTTTTTTATTTTTTCTAATAAGGTCGTAACTTGAATTTTTGGCTATTTTATAAAGCCAGGGTTTTAAGGGTCTTTCCAAATCAAATTTTCTTATATTTTCATAAAACTTGATAAAAGTGTCTTGGGTGGCATCGTCAGACATATCAGAATCTTTTAATATTCGGTAGGTATAGGAATTGATCATTCTTTGATATCTTTTAACTATTATTTCAAAAGAAGCCAACCTTCCTTTTAAGGTTTCTTTAATAAGTGTACTATCCGGCTTTGTATTATTTTCCACCCTTAAATACTACTACTTTTGTAAAATGAAGTTTCAAAAAGATTTTTTATATATAAATTTACTCCTTGACTTCGGGTTTTGTTTGGGTGTAAAAATAAGCTGTGATAGAAAAAATTTCCTCACCGGTTTCGGTTACTTTGAGCTTTGATCATACCCAAATGAGAGTTACCCCCAAGGCCATAGTTTGGAATAAAAGGCTTTATTCCATCGTCAAAGTAGGATTCCATCATACCTACCAGGAGGGTAAAGTTCTTTATCATGTTTTTTCTGTTGCTAGTAAAACCTTGTTCTTCAGGCTTGTTCTGAATACCCAGAATTTGTACTGGAGACTGGAAGAAATATCCGACGGGAAGCCGTCTTAATGTCTAAAATGGTTAATAATTTAGTTTTTAATCCCAAGCCGTCCTCAACAATGCATATCGACCTTAACAGTTGTTTTGCGACAATTGAACAGCAGGCCAATCCCCTGCTTCGGGGAAAGCCCATCGCCGTTGCCGCCTATACAACCCCCTCTGGTTGTATTATTGCTCCTTCCATAGAGGCCAAAAAATTGGGAATTAAGGTTGGAATGAGGGTAAAAGACGGCAAGCTTCTTTATCCGAAACTTATAGTCCTTGCTCCTGACCCCTGGAAATACAGAAATGTACACCTCTCTTTAAGAAAGATAGTTTCCGATTACACCAACGATTTTATTCCCAAATCTATCGATGAATTTGTTTTGAAACTGGAAGGCTATCCTGCTTTTGACCAGGGAATGGTGAAGATCGCCGGAAAAATAAAAGAAAGAGTCAGAAATGAAGTTGGAGAGTGGTTGTCTCTTTCTATTGGAATAGCCCCCAACAAATTTTTGGCAAAGGTTGCGGCCGGGTTGCATAAACCCGACGGGCTCGACGAAATCAATAAAGATAACTTTCTGAAGTGTTACTCCAGGCTTAAACTGACTGATCTTCCCTGGATTAAGTTAAGAAATGCCGCGAGGCTAAATAGCGTTGGCGTTTTTAGCGTTCTGGACTTCTACGGTGCTTCTTTGGCGACACTTAAGGCGGCTTTTAATTCAATTAATAGTTACTACTGGTTTTTGCGAATCAGGGGCTGGGAAATAGACGACGTGGAGTTTGGGAGGAGTTCTTACGGCAATTCCTATGCCTTGCCCAAACCGTTAATTACAGGAGAAGAACTATCGCCCATCTTGGCCAAATTGGTGGAAAAAATGGGAACAAGATTAAGGCAAGCAGGATATAAAGCCAGAGGAATTCATGTCTCCCTTATCTACAGGGACTGGAGCTTGTGGCACAAGGGAGTATCTTTCACAAAGGTTTTTTTTGATTCAAGAGATATCTACAAGGAAGCCTATAAAATATTAATGTCTTCTCCTTATAAAAAACCGGTAAGAGAGTTGGCTGTCTCTGCCTTTAATCTTATTAAAAACCCCGCTTCCCAACTGAATTTTTTTGAAGATATCGTTGAAAAGGAAAATTTGGTAAAGGCGGTTGACCAAATAAACGAGCGTTGGGGAAATTTTGTTGTAACCTGCGCCAGAATGCTAAATACAGGAAAAGATGTGCCGGACAGAATAGCCTTTGGGAATGTAAAAGAATTGGAGGAATTTACTCTAAAGCTTTAGACAAATCGACAGGGTCACCTGTTTTGATATTGTTTTTGTCTGAAAAACCGGCATTAACTTCCAGAACATAATCTATAGGCATCTGGGAGGTGTAGATTGTCAGTTTCGAGTCTTCGGTACCCGCAGCAGGTACGGAAATATTCTTGTCTATCTGAACAACCTTTCCGTCTTTGATCCAAATAAAATCCAGGGGAAATTTCATATCCTTCATCCAGAAACTTCTTACCGTATTGGTTTGATCAAAGGTAAAAAGCATTCCGGAATTTGCATCTAAACTATCTCTACCTGATAATCCTTTTTGCCTTGCTTCCTGGGTCATGGCTAATTCTACTGTAATATTGGTCATACCTACTTTAATTTGCGGTAAGCTTGGATTTACCTGATTTGAGTTATTTTTTGAAACTTTGAAGTTATTGGTAAGAATAGATATCCCGACTATAAATAAAGCAGTTAAAGCTATATAAATAAAAACCTTTTTCATTATCTAAATTTAAAAGAAGATGTTATTTGAGCGTATTTAATTCTTTTTCGATATCAACCAATTCTTTATCGATATCTGACAAATCGGTTGCATTTACGTCTTTTTCAATCGATTTTAAACCGGTAGATGAGGATTGTTTTTCTAAATTAGCAGTAGCTTTATCGCCAAGATTTAAATTAATTTTTCCGTCAAGAATTAACTGGTAGGCAACAAAAACAATAAGCAGAAGAATTGTACCTGCCAGTAACATTATAAAGTTGTTTCTATTTTTATTCATATGTTTAAAATCTACACACTAGGCGATGCCGTTGGTTCAACTGTTGGTGTGGCTGTCGGTGTCTCGGTTGGTAACAATGTTGGTGTAGTCGTAGGTGAAGAAGAAGGTACTATTGTGGGAGATGCTGAGGGACTAGGACTTACTTCAGGAGAAGCTGAAGGAGAGGCAACTGATTCGCTTTCAACTTCACTTCCGCTCTCTTCGGAATTTCCAACCCTCAATCCTTTGATGTCTCCTATTAAATGAACAAGAATCTTGTGTATTGCCTTAAGTTCGTTTTTAACACCGGTAATTGTTTCTCTGATAATAACAAATGCAGCCTTGGGATCATCAGTTACTAAAGCAGTATCCAGATTGGTGTTTGCCGCATCCAAATCTGACTTTGCAGTATCTAGTAAAGTTTTTGCATTGGCAATTTCGGTTTCGATTGCTGCCGTATCAATTCCACTATTTTCTGACTTTATAATAGCAACCCTATTTTCTATTCTCTGAATCAGTTTTTCCAATCTGGCTATTGCAGCCTCCATTCTGGTTACCATTCTCAAAAAGTGACTTCTAATAAGATTCAATTTCTTCTCTTGAATTTGAAGACGTTTAGAAGAAGGAGTCCCCTCTTCTGTTTCATTCTCTATTTCATTCTGGTTTTTTACTTCTCTTTTTTCACTCAACTTCTCCTCGATTCTTAACCTTAATTCCTCTCTTTTTTCCTGCTGATTGATTTTTTGGGTATTTGAGTGGGTGGGTTTGGGTGAAGGAGATAACGCTCTAGTGTTTTTAGCATTTAGAGTAATAGGGATTGCAAAAAGAAGAAGCGGCAATAATACAGCTATTATAGATATATATTTTTTCATCAGTTTAATATCCTAATATCAAGAATTATACATTTTAACCTATTTGTCAAGGATTTTCACTAGATTCTCCCAAGACCGCAGTATCCAAGTTGGTTGAAAATGCGGTTGCACTATATCTGTGCATTTTGGTGAAAAAGAAGGCTAAAGTTATGGCAAAAATAATTGCCGGAATAATTAGAAGAAGGATATTAAAATCTTTTTTCAAATCTCTTTTATGAATATGCAGAAATTCATCGGGCATGTTTATTAATTATTATACAACTATTGTGCAGGTGAGAGGACTCGAACCTCAACTCCCTATAAGGGAACATGGTCCTAAACCATGCGCGTCTACCAATTCCGCCACACCTGCATAAAATTCAGGTTTAACGCTTATATTATACTCTTTGTTATAGAGTATATTCCAAAGGTAGAGGATCGATTTTATTTATAAAAAACTTTACGTTATTGGCCCAAGTTTTGCTTGGGGGTGCATAAATTCGAGCAATTTGTCTGATGGACAATGCTCCTTTATTTAAATATTTATCTCTTAAAGTATTTGAAACTATATCAATTGAATTTTCCCAGGATTTAAACTTATAGTTACCATTAGCCCAACCATAGGCATTGTATGAATTTTTAGGCATATTTTTGGCAAAGGTAGATTCTACCCCGGCTATGGCCGGAACCAGTCTCCAGTCTAGATTATTTTCATCAGCCTCTTTAATAAAAAAGTAAGAATAAGCTGATAAAGGAGAGTTCATTTTTTGTAAATATAATTGTAATTTGATCTCTCGATAGTCTTCTTCATTTTCAATGGTAGATCTAAAATATGCGGATGATTCGGCCACAAGAGAGTCGGCCGATACTTCTTCAGCTTTAAAAAGAAAGCAAATAAAACATAATATAAAAATTATTTTTTTCATAGTCTCTTAAAAGAAAAGACCCTCGTTTTGGCGAGAGTCTTTTCAAAAGGGAGTACCGTTAGGTAGCTCCCAGGGAAAATTCCAACGCTTTCTACGACCGTAGTCGAGATTGCCTCAGAATCTAGTAGGTACTATATCATTATATTATAGGTTTGTCAAACAAAATATGCCTTTATAAAAAGCAAGAAATAACTGAAGAATAATAGGATATTATTGATGAGGTTTGTATTACCCTTTTTTGTTGGCTAATATAAAGATCGAAGGACCGAAATTGATTCTTGCTAAAGGATGTTGTAAAAAAGATTCGATAGCAAGTAATATATCCATTGAAAGCAGATTCTTGAAAAACTCGCTTCTGATGTTGGAAACAGACCTTTTTTCTATTATTTCAAAACCGTTTTCTTCCAGTTTTTTAACGATATCGTCGGGATGATAATTTAAAAAGGGAAGAGTTTTTTTCTTTTTGTTCTTTTTGCTTCTGATATCTTTAGGGAAAATATTCATGGGAAAGGTAAAATTTCCTTTAAAAAATTCCGATAACGTAGCCTTAAAATGTCTTTTGTTGGCAAACTCGATTATCAGATGACCATCCTCTTTTAAAAGCTTGTTGATGATATCCATTGATTTGTCACAATCTTTTAAATGGTGTAAAACCCTAACAAGAATGATCAGATCTACTGATTTATTTCTGATCTTCCCGGGTATGTTTTCTAATTTTGTTTGAATGAAGCGTACTTTCTTATTGTTAAATTTTTCTCTGGCTAGCTTTAATAATTTTGCAGAAGGATCAGTTATGACTATGTTATCTCCCCTATAGATGTAGGTGGAAGTTAATCTTCCGAAACCGGCACCGATATCTAATATGGTTTTAATTTTGGGGATTTTGGACAGGAAAGATTTGATGGCAATTATTTCCGAATTGTGCTCATATTGTCTATTGTTCCAATAGGTAGTGTAATCGTAGTTGTCGTATGCTGCTGACATAAAAGTTAATAGAAGTATCAAAAGTAACTGCCGTCTTCAATTTCAGTCATGAATTTTTTTACTCCTTCAGCCCACGAGCCGTTTGAAAGGGGGGTATATTTGGACATGATATCGTCAATTTCAATATAGCCTTTGTCGACATACTCTTCTTTAATTCCCTGGGAAACATTGGCAATAGCTTCTTCATAAGAGTTAAATCCCAGTGTTCCTTTACTGTGTATTCCCCAACCCCAGCAATTATAAGTATCTTCAGGTATAACTTTACAAAGGTTTGATTCTTGTTGGGCAATTGCGGTAAGCAGTTTGTAATTAAGAGAGTTCTGGTCGGCATTAGAAACCAAATCAGAAGCATACTTTTCCAGAGGAGAATGATAATAATTAAGATAATTTCGAATTAGTACTACTCTGGCATCGGAAATCTCAGCACTTCCCGAAACAGTGGGAAAGGAATTGGGTAAAGAAGCATAAACGCGAATACCTGATTTCGGAATTTGAAAAACACTGGTTTCGTCTATTTTGAATTTGTTTTCGGAAATTTGGGTTTTACCCAATGAAATTATCGAAAAGAGACTGGTAAAGATAATTATGGGAGTAAGGATAAAGAAAAGACCGATCAACATCAGATTTTTCTTGAGTGTATAATTTTCATCCATTATCTTTGACAGCATGTCAAAATCGGTAAAAAAAGTCAAGTTTTTGAGGCTAATTTAATTTTTATTGGTGTAACGAGATATATGGAAACACTATCTGAAGTGTGAGCCCAGGAGGATTCGAACCTCCAACCACCTCCTTAAGAGGGAGATGCTCTACCATTGAGCTATGGGCCCTTAATAATCTTCAATTTTATCAAATATTTAGCTTGAATTCACGAAAAAGCAAATTTAGAGGATTTTCAATAATAATTTGTCGTAATTCATTAAAAATATCAAAGTTCGAAAAAGCGGATTTTAAGGCTAATATTTGAAATGGATACCCTGTACCGAAAGTCTTTTTATCTCTTGCTAATTTGATATTGCCGTTTATTCCCTCTGAGGTTTCGGGAAGATAAATATTTATTTTCATTAATAATTTTTGTCCGGGTTCTACATTTGCAGTTATGGGTTCAGTATTAACTACTTTACCATCAACTTCTTCATTTATATCAACTTCATTTTCTTCCCAAATGGATTGACCGGTATTTTTAATAAGCGCAAATCCTTTTACGAAGTTTCCCTTTCTGGCAATTTTAGGAGTAATTAAAAAGGATATTTCTCCGTTCTCCTCCTGTAGAGGTAACCCTTTAATTTTTTGGATATTTTTTACATCTTCAAAAAAAGGAAAGAAATTACCTTCTTTGTTTTTCCAGGAAAAGGTATAAAAAGGTTCATCTTGATAATCAAAAACAAAAGGGGTTACCGCAACTATTCTTGAATCATTCCAGGCTGTGGCGAATGCCTTTATATATTTTTCCGATATTGTGGTTGTTTTTTTCTTGCTTAATGTATTTCCAACATCATCATGCGCCCATCCTGTTTCAGTAATAAATATAGGAAAATCTTTGCTGATATTTAGACTTTTAAGTAAACCCATCTCCCAAGCATAAGTTCTAATGGATCCTTGACCCGTATCGTCTTCTGAGCCTGAAAAGTCCGGATTTGGATAAGAATGAGAAGCAAAACCGTCTGAGAATTCAAAGAAATTAGGATGAATTTCCAATACTTTTTGTAAGAACACAACTTCGCTGATATGTTCTTTATTATCAGGAGCGGATGCATCTAAAGGAGCAGATATCACGAAAAAATCCTGAGAGGCTTCTTTGAGTTTTTGCGAAAATAGTATGAAATAATCCGAATATTCTTGCGGGTTTACCTCACCTCCCCATTCGGTTGCGTGATTGGGTTCGTTGCCGACAACTATATATCTATTTTTGATAACCCAATTTAACGAGTTTAAAAAATATATCCAGTTATCGATATCTCCACCGTCTAATTTTTTCCAATTATTATTCTCAGGACTACTCGCAGTTCTTATGATAGGAATAAGGTGAATTTTTCGCATATCGTTAAATACCTTTTGCCACTTCTTGATATTTCTGTCGTTTTCCTGGATAACCATAGTAACGTATCCCCAATCTCCTCCCGAGGAGTTGACTAATTCAGCAGCTTTGGTGATATCAACCGTGTTTAAAATATGAATTCCGAATCTGTTATTGGGATATTCTTTGGGATTAACTATGGCTTTGGTATTCTTACTGAAAATGAAAAAAAAGAAGATAATTGTTAAGGTTAGGCAGGTCGCCTTAAAAAATCTCATACCACATATTGTAACAGAAAAGTGTTGTCGTTCAGGAAATAAAGAATCTAAAGATACCAAATAAAATATTAAAATTTATAAGCCAGGAATATTATAAGTAAGATGTTATGATAAAATTATCGTTAAAATTATGAAATTAGATTTTAAACAATTTAGATATAATCCAATTTATTTTGCTTCAATAAAATAAATGAAATTTTCTTTTATTATTCCGGTTTTAAACGAAGAGAAATATATTGCCAAATGTATATATTCCATTAAAAAGCAGTTCGGAGAAGACTTTGAAATTATAGTTGTTGATAATGGGAGTAAAGACAAAACAGTAGAGATTGTAAATAAAATGGGTGTTTCATTGGTTTACGAAAGAAAAAAGGGAATTTCAAATGCAAGAAACACAGGAGCGAAGAAAGCGAAAGGTGAATTACTATGTTTTATGGATGCCGATGGAATTCTTTCAAACAACTGGTTGGTTGAAGTTAGAAAAACTATAAATAAAAGTAACGTCTTAAACTTAGTGGGTTTAAATATTTTTACAAATAAGAATATTATTAAAAAGATTTATTATAATATTTTTACTCTATTTGCTTATTTATTACTTATTTTAAATAAAATTATTTTTGGTAAGGTTTTTCTTCCTGGAAATAATCTTGTGATTAGGCGTAGTATTTTTTTAAAGCTTGGAGGTTTTGAGCCTTATGTAGCTGAAGATTTGTTTCTAAGTCGTAAGTTTTGGATGTTAAAAAACGAAAAAGCAATCTTCAATCATAAAATGGTTATTTATTATTCCTCCAGAGGATTTGATACTGCAGGTTATATTAGAACAATATTATATTGGATATTGGCTTCAGTACATAGAATTCCGGGGGATAATTATTCATATAAGAGTAAGAACATAAGATGAAGTTTGCGCATGTCGTTAAACACGCATTGCCATTTTTTGGTATTTATGTCGTCTTTCTGGATAACTATGGTGACGTATTCCCAATCGCCTCCTGAGGGGTTAACGATAGATTTGGTATTCTTACTATAAATAAAAAAGAAGAAAAATTCTTTTTAAACTATTTTATAAAAAATCTTTTTATTTTCTGAGTAAATGATGATGGTCTTTCATAAAACCATTGATCGCTTCCGGTATCCTCTATTTTTCCGATAAAGTTTTGGGCCGGATCGATGATATAAACGTCATTTGCAGAATTTATATATCTTACCCACGCATGCCCTCCCATACCTTCTACATAATTTCTGTCTACTGAAACTTTTCCATTTACATAATTGTCTATCCTTAGTTTTTCTAACAAATAGGCAGCTAGAAGAGCCTGATGACGACATTCTCCACCTCTATTCTTAATAAAAACTGATAATGCGATTTTTTGATCAGGAAGAAGATTTTCAGTGAGGTCATAAACCACAGTCTGATTATAAGGAAGTTTTTCTCGAGTTATATCAAACACTTCTTTCAGTACTCCGAATTTAAAAGGTTCACCATGTTTTTCTTTTGCCTCTCTTCTTCTTAATAGTTCTTGGTAAATTGATGTCAGTTCGGGTTGTTTTTTATCATCAACAACTATAGCCTCGCGTTCTCCACCACCCAAATAGACACCGCCATTAATCAAACTATCTCTTCCTATGATAGGTCGACCCTGCCACATTCCATACCTGCCTTCCGGTGATGATTCTTCATAAAAGGAATTATTTTTTAAACGTTCTTGAACTAAGACTGTTTTATCCCACTCTATTTTGTCTTCCATTTTGAAAATAAAGATATTATTTGAAGTAGTGACCCAGGGTGGAGTCGAACCACCAACCTACTCCTTAGAAGGGAGTCGCTCTATCCATTGAGCTACTGGGTCTTGGAGCGGGTGATGGGAATTGGACCCACGATCTCTTCCTTGGCAAGGAAGCGTTGTACCACTCAACTACACCCGCAAATGTGCCGAGAGTGTGAGTCGAACACACATCTGACGCTCTTCAGGCGCCCGCCGTGACCACCTTGGCTATCTCGGCATATAAATATTTATCCGATCGTAGTTTTATGTCCTGATTCTTCTATAACCGTAATCCCCAAACCCATATCGGCCGTCTTTGCATCTTGCAGAGCCTGTTCAGTAATTTTTTGTTTTATTTCCTGCTGTAACTCTCCAGGGATTTTCGCTAAAAAACCTGTAAATGTCTTTCCAAGCCCAGGCAATAACTGTCTGTATAAAAGTATTTTTGATTCGACTATGCTCATTATAATCACCCCTTGGCCATCTAAGTATAAATTAACACCTTAAAATTAATGGCAAAATATCAACAATATCAGCTCCTTTTAATCCCTCTTTATCAATCTTTTCTCGAATCATTTTTTCTCTTAAGACATCTCTTGTCACAACATGTAACTGACCTTCCATTTGATCATGGATGCTTTGCTGGTTAAGTCCGATATTTGCCTGTCTTACTAAAAACTGAATATATTCTGGTCTAGCCATTTTTTATTTTATTTGTGTGGTCGATGCAGGGATCGAACCTGCGACCTTTCGGATGTAAACCGAACGCTCTGACCAGCTGAGCTAATCGACCAAGTGTGCGGACGAGAGGACTCGAACCTCCACACCCAAAAGGGTATAGCTCCTTGGGCTATTGCGTATACCAATTCCGCCACGTCCGCATGTTAAAGATTGTGCCAAGGACAGGATTCGAACCTGCAATCCTAAATTAGGAACACGGTCCTGAACCGTGCGCGTCTACCAGTTCCGCCACCTTGGCATGGAAATGGTTTTAAGCTGAAATGACCTTGTTATTATACCAAAAAACAAGCAGGTTCTTAAATAAATCTAATCTGCATGCCCTCTGACACCTTGGTTTTTAAAGAAACTTCCTGTCCCGAGAACTTTGCACCGGTTCCCCAAATCTTAGCACCTTTTTTATTTTCAAAAAATTGAGAGGATAATTCTAACCCCACATCTTCAAGGGTGTCTTCCTTTTTCGCAATAATCGGGTTGGAAAAATCCGGTTCTTTTTCAGGTTTTACCAGATAGACTCTTACAAAATATAGATTATCCCAAATTAAATCTCTTAAAATATCCAAGTTTATATTTTTGTAAACACTTATAAATAAAGGTTTATATATATTTTCTTTTGGGTATTTTCCCAGATCTGATTTATTGACTATATAAATTGCTTTGATATATACCCTGCTTGTTGAAAAGGAATCAATAAGTCTATCAATATTTAATCTTTCCTTGATGGTTATCTCGGCATTTTTAATACCGTATTCAAGCGCAATTGTTTTTATCGTTTCTTTATCAAATTCCTGTTTAAAATTGCTGTGAATAATAATGCCTCCTCCTAATTTCTTTTCTATAGCTACTTTTGGTTTTTCCTGATTAAGTCTTATCCCGTTTCTTTGAAGTGCTTTAGAGATTCTTTCTAAAGCATCAATTTTTCCGACTTCGGTCATGATTACTAAAAGATTAGATCCCCTGGCCACGGAAAGTACTTCCTTTCCTCTGCCTTTACCCTCTTCCGCTCCCTCAATAAGACCCGGAACATCCAAAATTTGAATTCTTGCATCTTTATAATTCATCATTCCGGGTATTACGGAAACGGTAGTAAAGGCATAGGGAGCAACTTTACTGTTGGCATTGGTAAGTTTATTCAAAAGCGTAGATTTCCCTACAGAAGGAGGTCCTATTAAAACAACCGATGCATTCCCCTCCTTTTTAATAGCATAACCCCCTCCTCCGCCGCCTTTTTTACTTCTGGTTTCTACTTCTAGTTGTTTATCTTTAAGTCTGGCAATTCTTGCTCTTAATATTCCGATATGTCTTTCTGTACCCTTATGATATGGGGTTTCTCTTATCTCTTTTTCTATATTTTGTATTTGTTCGTCAATAATTATCATAATTTATATATTATAGCGAAAATAAGGTATAATTTAACTACTTTCGCGCCTGTAGCTCAACGGATAGAGCATCTGTCTTCGGAACAGAAAATGAGGGTTCGATTCCCCCCAGGCGCACTTTTTTACTATTCAGATAAATTGATTGACTTCAAAGACCTATAATAATATAATTCTTTTTAATCAAGAAATTAAAACTTGAATAATTAAAAAGCACATTGAAAGGAGAATTTTATGAGCGGAAAAGTGGAGTTTGTAGATTTTAGAGAATCCGTTTCGATTAAGGTCGGGAGGTATCTTATCTCGAAAGGATTTATACCTGCATCCCCTTGGGGTGAAAAACTAATCATAGAAGAAAGATTATCCACCCTGGGAGTACTTTACAATGATCCGGATGCCAAAGAAAGAAGGTATTTTTTTGGTCTTATTAAGAAAGAACCGCGTTTAGGTCTTTTAGGTGCGATAACATTTGATATAATCGCACGCACAAATGAAAAAGATGAACCATTTTGGAAATTTGAAATTTATGGTTCTAAATGCGTAGATATGGCCAAGAATCTTGCCGAGGATTTATCGTCTGTCTTTAATGTAAACATAAGACTATATCTTATGAGTGAAGAACCTCGCGAGGAAATGTTTTCAAACGAAGACTACGGATTATAATAAACCAACCTCCCCCAAAACCCCATTCGGAGAACCTATCTGACTGGGGTTTATTTTTTTATATTGCATAAAATTTAGTAAATGTTATTCTTACCCTGAAATGAAAGTATTTATATCAGGGGATACTCCTGACGGTTTTATTTGTAAAATGATAAAAGGTTGGAAACACGAGGTATTTAGCAGATTACCAAACGGTGAAAATACTATTTCCGAGGGAGACATTATCTCAAACATGAAGGATACGGATATCGCTATTTTCTTTCTGTCTCCAAAACAGAAAGAAAAAATAGGAATACGCGATCATCTAACTGCATTTTCAATGGGAATTCCCTCGGTTTCAATAATTCTCAAGAGTGAAAATAATATTGGAATTTCGGAAAATTTAAAACTTTTATCAGATAAAGTAATAGAAGTACAAAATAGAAATGCTTTGAGGGATGGTATTAGAGAATTTATATCAAATCCACCCTCAAGAAAAGAATCTAAAAATTCTTCTTTGAAAGAAAGATATTAATTTAAATTATTTTTCTTCAAAAGTTTCCAACTTCCCGCTTCTGCCAACTCAAGGATTAACCCTAAAATTATTGCCCAGGTAAATCTGGTTATACCAAATCCGGTAAAGTTAGGAATTCTTGCTAATATCCAAATTAAAATTATGTTTAAAACAAAATAAAATAGCATTCTATTTCTATCTCCTGACAACTTAAAGTTGAATTTTGCAAGAATTGGTTTTGCCAGCCAACTTAAAAAGGTAAGAATAAATCCTGTCCAGAAAGCTGCAAATACTCCTGACAATACATCATTGCCAAAAACGATATTATTGGGAAATATAACGGAGAAAATAAATAAAATCAGGGAATTTAATATCCAAAAAGTAAAAAAAGGAATATATTTCTTCATCGATATTCACCCCCTAACTCTTATTTCATAATAGAAGAAATTATGGGTATCTGTCAAAGAATTATATTTAATCTGAGCGGGTAGTGGGAATCGAACCCACATCTCCACCTTGGAAGGGTGGCATTAAGCCTTTTAACTATACCCGCAATATAAAATAACGTGTCGGAGTGCTGGGATTCGAACCCAGGACCTCCGCGTCCCAAACGCGGCGCTCTACCAACTGAGCCACACTCCGTATGTGCCGAAGGGGGGACTCGAACCCCCACGTCAGTTGGCTGACAAGGGCTCTTAAGGCCCTCGCGTCTACCAGTTCCGCCACCTCGGCATAAGTGTAATTGATATATTTTACTATTTAAGCCAAATTGAAGCAATTTAAAGAAGAAGATTTAACTTTTACTTTTACCTACGGTAATTATGATATCGAAGGAAGATGATTCATTCAGAGGATCAATTTTGGTTATTTTATAAGAAGATAAAGCTTTTTCTACATTGTTAAAAAGGATATCGGGATCTCCTTTTTTAACAGCAACTTCGGTTTCCTGAAAGTCATAAGATTGGGCATTGCCTGTTTTGGTATTGGTAAAACCTGCAGTATTTAACAACTTTTCCACCCTACCTGCTTCCCCAGCTATTCCGGAACCATTCAATATTTGAACAGAATATTTTGAAAGGTCTATATTTTCTTCAGATTGTGGTGTAGGGGAACTTTCAGTTGTTACCTGAGGAGAAGGAGTTTCCGTGGTTACATTTATAGCCAGTTTTCCTACTTTAGAGCGATAATAAAATATACCTCCGATTAAACCTGCACCAAGTACCAAACCTATTAAGAATGAAAAGAAAAGAATCCAAAAGGGAATTTTGTTTTGATTTTCGTAATCATAAGAAGATTTTTTTAGGGAGTCTTTTTTTTCTTCATCGTCGTTATTATCAACTTCATCTTTTTGGTTTTCGTGTTCCTGATGCTCATGATGTTCTTCGTTTTCTGATTTATCGTCGTGATCTTCATGGTGTTCATCGTGCTTTTCTTCCTTAGATTTATTTTCTGCTGATTCTTCCACAACCTGTACTCTTACGCGGTTTTTATCTTTATCTTCCATATAGTTTCATTCTGAACTATTCTTCGGTAACTTGTCAAACTATATTTGGAGTAAATCTAAAAAAATAGTAAAATAACGAGGTAAATGGTGGGTGTAGCTCAATGGTTAGAGCACTTGCCTGTGGAGCAAGGGGTTGGCGGTTCGAATCCGCTCACTCACCCTGCTATGACAAAAGGAGTTCTAGATTGGCGAGGTCTTGATTGTGTTCAGATTTAAATTTATCTCCTCGATCTCTTTTATTTAGAATATCCTTCATCTGTTCATGAGGACTAATAACTTCATATGACACGCCGTTAAGTGTAACATTCCTGGTATTAAAAGGGTGTTTGTCGGTTTGGGTACTATCACGTTTTATCACAATTTTATTTTTATCAAATGGATTTTCAAGTACATGAATGTAATAAATATCAGCACCTAAACCATTTCCTTCTACAAAATACGAATGGTAGTAAAGTTGTTCACCCTTGTCTTTCAAATTTAATTCTAAATATTCACCATCATTCGCTTCATCTATAAGCTTTCTGATTATTTGAGAATCACTTTTATTACCATAAATTTGTATATCAATATCGTTATGAGGTCTTGTAATTTGTCCCAAATTGCCATCAACGGAATATCCCCCAGAAATAATTGTTCTATAACCATATTCTTTTGATTTTTTCGTAATAAAATCTATGAAGGAAAGATCTTTATTTACTTTTATTCTTTGATTTTCATTTAATTCAGTCGTTTGATAATTCTTAATATCTTTCTCCTTTAAATTATCCATATGAATATTCTACATTAAAATTAACGAGCACCTCAAAACAGAACAGTTATTTTCTTGTAAAATTATATCCTGTGTTCAAACAGCATAGACTAAGAAATCCTATTTAGCCTCAATTTGACTTCTCTATCCCTTTGATAAATACTGAATTATGAACATATCAGATTATCTTTCATCTGATGGAGTTTTGCGAATTATCTCTGCATTAATTTTTATAACAATTTTATGTATATTAATTTCTTTAATTTTCTCAATTTTTAAAAAAAGAAATATAATTAAAAAATTAATAATTTTGATGTCGATTATTATTATTTGGTTATTTTTGAGGATTTATCTACATTTTTTTACGATACCCATAAGTGAACCTTTTGTATTACCTGATATTTAATAGAATATTAAATATTTTATATTCACTAAATAAATAACTTTCTTTA
>Ga0154752_103_pt2 | contig 91093 bp, 101 predicted proteins | sample Rifle2008BG16ft_FD_105760 | JGI IMG/M metagenome (GOLD analysis project Ga0154752, IMG submission 105760) | Candidatus Woesebacteria bacterium RBG_16_36_11 | reverse complement strand
GTCGTTTATGACTTAAGCATAATATCACACAATAACTGCTGATTGTAAAGTTCACCCTGACTAACTTTTAATTTAACAATTTAACAAGCCAGCCAAATAGACTTTTTGTTTGCTCTTCTGTTACAATCCTTTCCTGCAATAACGTGTTTTCGGCAATCAATGCTTGAATTGTCTCCTGAACAGTAGTTATGTCACCGCCATTGGAAAGTTGGTTTTGCAATTGTTCCAATTTCTTAATTCGCAATTGGTTTTGTTCAAGCTGTACCTTCAGATTTTTAATTGCTCCAAAATTTGTACCTGTTAAAAATCTTGAAAACTTACCTTTGGAATCAAGTTTATTTAATTGTTCCTGTATCTGAGTCTGGGCTTGATTTTGTTCTTGGGCAATTTGTCTTACCTGTTCTCCTATCCCACCCGTCGTTCTTACCTGTAACAACTGTTGAACCTGTTTGGCAACTTCGCTCATATTTTGAATGGCATTTTGATTGCGGTTTTGTGAACCCTCACCAGTAGCGTTTTCCAGACTTTCCTGCTCTTGAGTTTGTATTTGTTGCTCTTCTCCCTGATTTTGAATTTGATTTTGTATCTCATTACCTGTCGGTGAAGGAGATATATTTATTCTCTGCTGAACTCCTTGCGAATAGATCAATTTTGGAAATACTGCAAAAGCACTAATTAAGGTAAATAATAATATGTACTTTTTCATCCTGTATTCACCCCCTTATTAATATTTGTTAATAATATAATTTTAACATTAATTAATTTTTTAGTTTTAATAACCATTACCATGAATGTTATACAATCTCCCATTCTCCCGAACTTTTTGAGAATTATCTTGAGGACTTTGAAACTGCTGATAAAACATTCTCATTGGCCCCTGATGTGACCAGATAGTATTGAGTCCGAGTTGATCTACTAATAATCCGGCGATTATTACTGATGCAATAAAGGATAATATTATTAGAACGAAGTTCTTTTTATAGGAGAAGTCATATTTTTTTAGCATCCAGATCCCTAATATAACTCCCAGTACTGCTAAAATAGGAATCCATATAGGAAAACTGTTTAACATCAAATCCAATCTTCCATATCCTGGTCCTCTTTTTTTAATTATAAATATTGTAAGGTTAGTTAAAAATATTGCTCCGACAGTTAATCCAACCAGACCTGCCATGATAAATGTTGAACCCAATACAAAAAGCCACTTTGGTTTCATTTTTATTTCATCTGATTTAATTTTTCCCATCACGACTTTTTCCATATCTAATTTCGCTTTATTTTTATTCAACTTTTTTATTTTTGACATATTTTCTGCATTATTACTTTAGCACGATTTATTCGTGTCCCTACTGTACCAACCGGGATTCGCAAGATATCACTTATTTCTCCATATGACTTTTCCTCCAAAAAATATAATGCTAAAGGTTCACTATAGATTTTTTGCATTTGCTGCAAACAATTATTTGCATGTAATTTTAATTCTTTTTTAATAAGATCCTCTTCCAAATTGATCCCGCTGTCAAAATCGATGTCTTTATACAGAGGAATATGTTTTTTCTGTTTACTGATAGAATTCATCGCCTCGTTGTGAACAATCCTGTATATCCAGCTGCTAAACTTCTTTTTTGTATTAAAGCCATTTAAGTTTATATAAGCTTTTATAAAAGATTCCTGAACAATATCAGCAGCATAATTATCTTCTCCGACCAAATAGTTCGCATATCTTATTAATTTATCCTGATAACGTTTAATAATTTGTGAATACAATTCCTTGTCCTTTTTACAAACTAATTCAACAATCTTCTCGTCTGTTAATTTTGTAATATCTTTCATGACATTCTATTTTAATATTAAAACAAACCATAATGTTTTGTTATTCTTCTATCTGCTAAAACCCCACTTTATTAAAGTGAGGCTTCAGCTTTTGTAAATTGAGATTTTAACGGCTAGTATTTCCGCAATATCCCATTCTTTGTCCCTGTCCCTGACCCGATCCATTTTTTAAACCAAGTCCGAGTTCAGTTCTTATCGAATTTGCTTCTTCGGTCTTACCCTCAAGCATAAGCTTGTGCATTTCGGAAAATCTTGCGAAGTTACCTTCATTTATTACTTGTGTAACTCTTCCTTTTCCCTGCATCAACTCTTTCCATGCATTGTAATCATTATTGTTAAATGCCTGGGTCATTGCTTCGTGCCTTTCGGCGGTGTAGTTGGAACCTTGTATATTTGGGTCCCCTCTATAAGCCAGTGCGCTTGAAGTGGCAGTAAATAATACTCCTGCCCCGAGTGCAACTCCCAATAAAGTTAAAATTGTTTTATTCATATTCATTTCACCTCCTTTCATTTTTTGCTTTCTATTATTAGTACAGGTAAGGAGGGGATATTCTTTCATGGAAAACGATATAACCTTCTAATTAATTAGAGATTATAATAAAAGAAGTTTCCTACTTCGTACACTAGAGCCAGCAAAGAATTTTTCCCTATTAAGATATAATGGTATAAATGTTTTACGTATATATTCTTCGCACAACAGCGAATACTTTGTATTCGGGACAGACAAACAACCTTAAAAGAAGAGTAGAAGAACATGCGACTCTTGGTGGGAGGGCTTCTAAGTATATAAAAAGATTTTTGGGCTGTAAGCTTGTTTACTACGAGATATGGCCTACACGTAGCAAGGCAATGCGTCGCGAAATAGAATTAAAGAAATTGTCTCATATTGAAAAAGAAACACTTATCAAACAAAATCAGATTCCACTAACAAACTTTTAGGTGAAACAATAAGTTCCAAAATAGTCCCAAGTGGTCAGCAAAATAGCCTTAATAAGCAGTTTTTTTCTTCATTACAACGTTGATTCCTACATGTTCTTTGAAATCTACGTTTTCTTCTGGTTTTGGTTTCCAACGTGCTTCCTCTTGGGAAACTATTTCAAAATTGTCACCGTATAAATTTTTTATATCATCTATGCTTCTAAACCTGGGGTTTTCTTTATTTTTTGAATATAAAGGGTGGTCTTTTGAAAAACCGAAGAATACTAAATGTCCACCTGGTTTCAAAATTCTGGCAACTTCTTTCATTGCTTTTTCTTGACCCTCTTTACTCGGAATCTCATGACTACAACCAAGGTCTAAGGCAACGTCAAAAGAACTGTCGGGAAATGGTAGTGATGTGGCATCTGCATGAATATAATTCACATTCACTCCTGATTCTTGTGCTTTTTCCCGAGCATGCTTGATTTCATCATCATTAATATTCACCCCGGTTACCTCCGCACCTTTTTGCGCAAGCCAGTTTGCGTTTCTCCCAAAACCACTCCCAATATCTAATACTTTATCGCCAGTTTTCACCATTCCATCATTAAAACTTTTTTTAACAATCTCTGTTGGTTCATCACCTTTCCATCCAATATTTTCTGTTGTTTTAACTGCAAATATATTCACTCCAGTACTCCTTTACATATAATCCAATAATAGCTCTTGAATGTTTCTCAAGCAAAAGATATTTAACTAAAGTAATCAGCGCAACGGATTCAATGTTATAGTTTTACTGAAATATATTCAAAATATAAAGTAGTTACTTAAAGAAAAGAAATCGGTTAATGTAGGAATTGGTTCGTCTAACTTTATCTGTATCATCCTTGATGATTGTTGTATTTCCTAAAGCTCTATAATGAATAAACAGACGGGGTTAATTGGATTTGGAAAACATTCTGAGAGTGAGAGCTCCAAGACCGATCCAAAGGACTACTAGTGTGACAAGAAATCCAACTTTTGGAATAAATCTTAATATATCGATTACCAAAAGTCCCAGAGCAAAAGACCAAAATGTAGTCATCTTCCATTTTAATTGCTTTGAAATTAAATCCCCAAAAGTCAAACCCACAATAATTTTTGCCAGATACGAATAAAGAAGAAAAACTAAAAAGGCTAAACCTGCAAGAGGTATTCCTATTACGGTTATCAATAGGATTATCATTCCGGGAATAAGTGCTATGGTTACTAAAAATCCAATTCCCATACTTTTCCAGAACGATTTGGAAACAATGCTTGCAGTTTGGGTGAAATATTTAGCAAATAATTTAAGATAAAGAAGTCCCACAATAAGTGCTCCGATAAAAGCAATGAAAGATGAAAATACTTTCGCACCGTTGATTGCTGTCGGAACTAGCTTTTTAGCACCTTCGATATTGCTTGGTGACTTAGCAACTTCGGACTTATAAATAGACCCTGCTATCTTTGCACTACTGGAAATATTTGCCTGTTCCTGGCCGGAGGAATAATATAAATCTTTCCCAATAATGGCATCACTTCCGATTGTTAAATTCCCTGTTCCCGCATAAACGCTTCTTTTTACTTGGGAGTCTATTGTCAGCCCTCCTGCCCCTGCAAGAATTGAACCCCCAATAGAGGAGTCTCTATCAATATTGACTGTTGCCGCACCAATAAGGAGTGATCCGCCAATCGTAGAACTACTTACTAATACATTTTGAGCACCAGCATATACATTACCTTTTACTGTTCCTCTTAGGTCAAAAGTATTTGCTCCTACATGCAAATTTCCGTTGATAATACCGGAAATTTTTACAGTTTGGGCTCCGACAAATACATCTCCATTAACAGTTCCGGCAACTTCAGCGGTTTCAGCCCCAATAAAAAGATCATCGTTAATAATCTCGGTTTTACCAACATTCACACTTCCCTTTTCATCTGAAATAACTTTTGCGGAAACCGACGTTACAGAAAAAACAAAAAAGGCAAATAACAAAATTAGAAGTGAAGTAATAATCTTTCTCATAATTTAATAATTTTATTATATATTAATTACATAAATTTCAATAGTGATTTGTAGAAGGTTTTTAGTCATCTCACTCATTAATAACTTCAGGTAATTTTTTATCCTTCGGAATAAAACGGATTGATTAACAAGGGTTAATCCTTTACAAAGTTCCTGTAAGTCTCTAGACCTACCTAATCAGCAAGATTCGGTATGCTATAATGAGGTATAAACACAAACCTTTCGATAAACGATTTAATAACCTCATTTATAAAAAGAGGTGGACGAATTGACAAATATTATTTACAAGACTGGAATAGAAATAAACATGCAATTGTCTATCTTAAAGGCTGGTTTGCGGGTAAAAACATCCGTGAAGCTCTCATCAAAGCTTTAGCCTAAATCTTCTATTTATTGATCCAATTTAATCTAAAATATTATTATCTTTCTTGCAATTTTTCATCTTTTATTCTTATAATAATTTATATGGCAAAAAAGTGGAAAGGAATGAATAATAATGCAGGTGCGGGTGCAGTATACGGTTTAGGTTTAATCGGTGCGCTAGTATATTACATTCAACAGGCTCATTCACTTGGAGAAGGACTGCTTGGTTTCTTAAAAGCACTTGTCTGGCCTGCTCTTCTGATACATAAAATTCTGGGGTTACTTAAAATGTAATTTTTCTTCCTCTTTTATATCGAAAAGAGTTAGGGGGTGAAACAAATGAAATTTAACGAAAAAAATATCGCCCTAATAACCGGAGTCATGGTTTCATCTTGCCATATTCTGTGGTCTATTTTGGTTTTACTGGGATGGGGACAATTTCTACTGGATTTTATCTACTCAATCCATTTTCTGATTAACCCGTTTATCGTAACCAATTTTAACCTCACAACTGCTCTAATTTTGGTTATAGTAACTTTTATAGTAGGTTATATATTCGGTTACCTCGGAACTCTTATTTGGAATAAGATGATCAAAAAGTAGATTGGGGTTTTACGGATTTAGTGAATATATTTTGAGAATTTCTTCAAAATTATCATTTAAATCCCTTTTATTCCGTTTTTCAAAACCACATTTTAAACAGTGGTGAATTATGATATATTCATCACCTTTCATTTCAATTTTTATTGGTTCCATCATTCCCCCGCATTTCTCTTTTCTGTCCCCAGGATTTATATCCACATGCTTACTCCAAAGACACTTTGGGCAATGGTTGGTAAATCCTGTACCTTCAACCACAAGTGCGCAATTTTCGCAAGTAAAATTTTCTTTTGTGCGAATAAACTTTTGGGTCATTTTACTTTCTAAACAATCTCCTGAAGACTAATTTCCATAATGGTTCGACTTTCTTGTATTGATTAGTATTATTTACAGGTTTGGACCAAACTGAAAGTATTATCCATTCCTTGCTTTCGTTTTGTTTTGCTACAACTTCAATGCGTATATTTTGATAGGTTTTGTAATATATAAAAGATCCTTTTGCAGCCGCATACCTACTTTGATCAGGATTTCTCCAAGTCGCCCAAGCATCTCCTTGTTTAATATTGCGCTCTTTCAATCTCGCGAGTGCATGATTTGTCCAAATAACTCCACCGAATTTTCTGTCAAATGTCATTTTTTCTTATTCCCCTCTATATCTTGGAGAATTTCAAAAGCCAGATCACCAATTTCTAATTTTATTAATTCTTCCATATTTTTTCCTATTTTTTCTTTTAAATAATCGAATAACGATTCGTCGTGAGGAGCTTTTTTGAATTTTTCTATAAATTCGTGATGATACTTTTGGGGTAGATTGTCCATAATGCACCCGAATACTTTATGATGCACAATCTCGTCTACTATCTGCCATAATTCATCTTTTTCTTCCTCTGTTTGTACGCGGGAATTGATTTCCTTTTCGATGTTTTCAAGAATAATTATTTTATCGTAAAAAATTTTTGACATTTAAATTTAAGTTTTTAAATATGCCATATCCGGCAGGCTAATTTTATTATATTCTACAGGTCCTAAAGGAATTTTATTTTCAGGATCGTCTACAAAAAGAACTACAACCGGACCTTTTTTGTATTTTGATCCACCCAGATATTCCATAACTTCCGGGCTTCCACCAAAACTCTTTCCTGTCCAGGCTGCCGGTCCCGAATCGGCAATTGCTGCCACAACCGCGTTTCCGTTATTAGTATTTACTATCAGAATTTTTCTGTATTTATACCAATCACGTAAATATGGCTGGCGTGTATTCCAATCCGGTAAATACAAAGTCTGTACAACTCCATACCATTTTTCTGTATTTTCCAAGCTTGGAGTAAGGCTGGAACGTGAATTAGCAAAATAACCCCATGCACCTTTTCCAGGAGCCATACCTTCCTTTATTGCTTCACCTTTTCCATGCTGATTGAGAGTATCTCCGGGATATCTTACGAGGTGTTGTTCTGCTCCTATTAATCCATATGTGGTATTCAAATGTTCCCCTTCCAGGTTTGCTTTGACATTAATTCCTGTTGCCTGATGAAAAACCTGCTCCAAATATTTTTCTTCTCCTGTAGTTAAAGGTCTGGTTCTTTCCGGTAGTATGTTTTGAATATTATCTACTACAAATTTTTGTAAACCCTGCAAGGGAAGCGTACCCCCTGCAACTTTTAATTTTTCTATCAATTCAGCAGGTGGAGGAAAAATCTTTACTTCCGATGGGGGTGATATCAAAAGAGTGCTTGTAAGAGCTCCTGCTCCTATTATTTTTGCCGAGTGTTCGCGAATTTTCCCCAAGTCTATACTTTTTTCCGTTAAATATTTATGTACCCTAGGGTGCTTTTCTTTAAATCTTTCAACAGTTTCCAACTGCTTAATTTTGAGTTTATTCCTTAGATATTCGAAATCAGCTTTATCTTTATCTATTTGGTGATAAGTTTGTGTTGGCAGTTTTCCTCCCATATTTTGCTTAGATATTTAATACTTTATTGATTCTTAAAAGCGATTCTTCTTTACCCAATATTACTATTGACTCATTGATAGGCGGTGTGAATCTACTTCCGGTTATGGCTATTCTTAAATCCATAAAAAAATCTCCGGTTTTAAATCCCTGCTTTGCTATCTCCTCTATAAGTTTTGTATTTATTTCCTCTATATCCCAGTTTTTAACTGTAGCAAAAACACTTAAAGCGGAAGAGAGGTGCTTTACGTAGTTTTTTCCCAGTGATGATTTTGATACTTTTGGAGCTGCAAAGAAAAAATTAGTTAATATCTCAAGCTCTGAAAGTTTTTTAATTCTATTTCTTACCAATTCTGTTATTGCCAACTGTTTATCCTTATCCAATTTTGCAAAGTCTGAATTATTAACTTCAAACTTTGAATTTAATAACTCAACCGGGAGTTTACGGATATATTCTTTATTAAACCAATCTAGTTTATCTTTGTTAAATATAGGGTTTGATTTTTGCAATCCTTTGGGGTCAAATGCCTTTACAAATTCTTCCAGGGTAAAAAGCTCACGGTTATCTTTAGGAGCCCAACCCAAAAGCATAATAAAATTGAGAATTACCTCCGGTAAATACCCTTCTTCCAATAAACCCTCGCAGGATGTACTCCCCTTCCTTTTTGATAACTTTCCCCCCTCAGGATCAAGAATATCTGTTAAATGCCCTATTTCGGGAACGTCAAATCCCAAAAATTTATAAACGAGAAGATGTATCGGAGTACTGGGCATCCAATCGTGTCCTCTAAAAACATGGCTTATTTTCATCTTTGTATCGTCAACAACCACAGCCAAGTGATAGGTTGGATAACTATCGGATTTCAATAACGTCGCATCGCCTACTGCAGAAGTATCCCATTCAATTTCTTTACCCAAAACAAAGTCTTTAAATGATATTTTTTCATTATCAGGAACTCTTAATTTGACCGCACCTGAAGAAAATCCTTTATCACGACAGGGATCTCTAAGTTCTTTAGAAAATCCTTCTTTTTTTGCATTTCTAGCTTTACATTGACAATAAAAAGCATGACCTGCTGAAAGCAGTTTGTCAGCGGCTTCTTGATATAATTCCAACCTTTCCGATTGCACGTAATATTCATTCCAGTTAAGGTTAAATGTGTGTAATAAATTTTTTATTTCTTCGATCCCACCCAGTACTTCTCTTTTTTTATCGGTATTTTCTATTCTCAGAATAAAATCTCCTTTTGAATGTCTAGCTAAAGCATAAGCATATAAAGCAGTTCTTAGGTTTCCGATATGCATAGATCCAGTAGGGCTTGGGGCAAACCTGGTTCTTATTGCTGTCATTCTAATCATGATTTTAGCATCAATTAATCTATTTATCATTGATAATTGGTTATTGATAATCGATAATTACAATATATGACCTCCCTGACCAGGATATCCATTATCGCCAGAAAAATTATTCGCTATGGCATTTTCGGTGTGATTCTTTTTATCATAGCGAGAAGCACTATCCTTACCGGTATTAGAATCTACAGACATTTTTATCCGGAACCGCCGCCTCCTCCTACCGTAAAATTCAATAAACTTCCCAAACTTCCCTTTCCAGAAAAACAAAATCCTGAGGGGATTACCTACACATTAGAAACTCCGAATGGAGAATTACCTGTTTTTAGTACTCAGGCAAAAGTTTATTTTATGCCAAAACTTTCACCTTACTTCGGATCGCTTGATGAAGCTAAGGTAAAAGCCAGGAAATTAGGATTTTCTGGTAATGTTACCTCTGAAAGTGAAACAGTTTATAAATTTTCTAACCCCAAAGTCCCATCTGAATTAAAAATAAATATTGTAACCGGAGTTTTTTCTATCAGTTATAATTTATCTTCCGATTCCTCTCCCATAGAAAAGAAGCCTCCTATTGCAGAAGTAGCAGCTGCCCAGGTTAAATCATTTCTTTCTTCAGGAGGGTTATTACCGGAAGATCTATCGGGTCCTGTCAAACCTGAATTCTTAAAAATCGAAAATCAACAGTTAGTCCAAACGATCGCTCTTTCCGATGCCAATTTAATTAAAGTTAATCTTTTCAGGAAAAGTTTTGAAGATCTTCCCAGTTTGACAGCCAACCCAGATCAAGCTGATGTGTGGTTTATAGTAAGCGGTTCAAACCTTAAGGAAAAACAAATAGTAGCGGGGGAATTCCATCACTTCCCTGTTGAAGAAAGTAACAACTCAACTTACCCCATCAAAACCAGCCAACAAGCATGGCAAGAATTACAAGAAAATAAAGCTTATATTGCCAAGTTGGGAACAAATGAGAATAACAATAAAATTACTGTAAGAAGGGTATATCTTGCCTATTTTGATCCTCCAATGGCAACTGATTTTTATCAGCCAATTATTGTTTTTGAGGGTGACGGAGGCTTTGTTGCCTACATTCCTGCTGTAACTTCAGATTATTACGGAGAGTAAGAAAATTTGACTTCTTTCCACTCGTAATTTGCAAATATCCAGTCAATAACCTCTTTTGTTTCGCCAAATCTATCCTGGCTTCCCAGTAAGGCAATCATAACCTTTTTATCTCCCCTTTCGATATAAGTAACCATGTTTTCCCTGGCATTTTCTGTCCAGCCTGTCTTAACTCCTGATACTCCCTCCATCGTTCCCAAAAGTTTATTGGTACTGATGATTTTATGCACGTTTTTCCCGTCAACGCTGGTAATAATTTTTTCTTTCTGACTCACTCTCTGGGCAAAACGGGGGTTTTTCATCGCAATGATGGCAATTCTAATTAAATCCCTTGCGGTTGAATAATGATTATTCCCATCAAATCCAACCGGATTGTCAAAATAAGTATTTGCCAAATTATATTCTTTCACTTTTTCATTCATGGCCGCTACAAAACCTTCAATTCCCCCCGGATAATTTTGAGCTAAAGTTTCGGCTGCATCATTTGCACTAAAAATTAGCAGTGCGTCCAGTAAATTTCCGGCTGTAATTTCTTCTCCCTCGACAAGACCAACCTTTTGACCGTCTGTCTTAAATCCATCAACCTTTAAAACATTGTTGTCTTGAAAATAATCCATAGCAACCAAAGCCGTAACAATTTTTGTTGTTGATGCCGGAAGAAGAGTCAAATCGGGATTTTTCTCATAAAGGGGAGTCATCGATGCTAAGTCGATTGCCAAAACAGCCTGTGCTGAAATTATCGGAAAAGTATTGATATTATCTTTTAAGGTTGGGTTTGGGGTAAACTCTTTGGTTTCAATCTTATCCGGGACTATTTTTTCCTTGGGTTTACTTTCTTGTATTGTTGATAAGGACAGACCACAAGTTGCAATAAAGATAAAAGAAAGCATAAGCAAATATAAAAATAAGGATTTGCTTAATTTGGGGATTTTCATATGAACGGGATTAATATTATCTTTTCTTGACGCTTATTCCAACTTCTTCCAATTGATTTTCGGTTGCCCTGCTGGGTGCATCCATTACGGCTGTGGTGCCTCCTGCAGTCATCGGAAATGCCATTACTTCTCTTAATGAAGGTTCTCCCAAAACTACCATCAAAAACCTGTCAATTCCCGGGGCAATTCCTCCATGGGGCGGAACTCCATATTTAAATGCGGACAGCATATGTTCAAATTCCAATTTTTGTTCTTTATTAAAACCAATCAAATCAAACACCTTATCCTGAATTTCCGGCTGGTGGATTCTAATGCTTCCGCCTCCTACCTCAAAACCGTTTAACACCATGTCATGCTGTAATCCTCTAACCTTTAAGGGATCTTTATTTAAAAGTGGAATATCTTTGGGATTCGGTGCCGTAAACATGTGATGCGAGGGAGCAAATTTGGCAACACCCGATCCATGAAAGTAGTCTTCTTTTGTTTGTTTGGTAAATAATGGGAAATCTACAATCCAGGCAAATGCCAATTCGTTTACATCCTTTTTATTTTTCCTCAAATCCGGTTTATCATTGCCGTACTTTTTAAGAGCTTCCTCATGGGTAATCCTCGGCCAGGGAGACTGCTTAATTTTTTTGTTGGGAAATATCTTTAATACCAACTGGGTAAAAAGTTCTTCCGCGAGATTTAAAATATCCTCCTGTTCCACAAATGACATTTCCAAATCAAGCTGGGTGAATTCTCCATACGCTCTGTCGGCTCTGGGATCTTCATCCCTAAAACATCTGGCTATCTGAAAGTATCTCTCAAACCCGGCTACCATTAAAAGCTGTTTATATTGTTGGGGTGATTGGGGAAGAGCATAAAATTTTCCCGGTTGAAGTCGGGAAGGAACGATAAAATCTCTTGCTCCTTCAGGAGTAGTTTTGGTTAAAATCGGTGTTTCAATTTCTACAAAATCTTTATCAATCAACCATTCTCTGATAAAGGAAACAACTTTAGAACGAATTCGGATATTTTCGCTCATTCTTTTTCTTCTTAAATCAAGATATCGGTATTTAAGTCTTGTGGGTTCTTCAATATCTAGTCCCTCGGTATCGAGTGGAATCGGAATTTCATCAGCCAGTGATATTACTTTTAAGTTAGTAATTTTAATTTCTATCTCTCCTGTTTCAATGTTTCGATTGACTAATTTTTCCGGTCTTTTATTTACGCTTCCGTCAATTTCTACTACGCTCTCTGAAGTAATTTTCGGTAGGTTTGTTCCTACACACTGAATAATTCCCGTTCTATCCCTAAGATCTATAAAGGTTATTTTTCCGTGGTCTCTAATGGTATTTACCCACCCTAGAAGTTTTACTTTCTCCCCGATTTTATCGATACATTGAAGCACTAAGGTTCTTTTATTTTTCTCAATCATATTCACTCGTATTGTAATTGGTTATGACCAAGTTGACAAGAATATCCATACATCTGCTATAATACGACCAGATCTAAGATTGGGGAGATTATTAAATCCCATAAAGAGAAAACCTCCCAAAAGGAGGTTTTTTTGTCTCTATAAAAGTTCTTTAACGAATTCAAAAGGAGGAAAACACAAAAAATCTTTCGTCCGTCTTAACACATTATTCAAATCTTACTAAAACCGTTGAGTTAAAGGAGAGAAACATGTGTCAAGGAAAAGTATTTATTTGGTGGCATGGACGTAAACGTTGCACATGCCCTATGCTAAAGTGCAACCAAATCCTCCGAGAAGAATCGGGTTGTCCTTCTCATGGATGGAGCTTTGCCGACGGCATAAAAAACGTTCGGTTCGCCCGTAAAAAAATCTCCGTCTTTCGAAGAAAAACACCTGAACTACAAAGATCCGTTTAATAGACCTGTTTTTATAACCTTACACCCCCAGGGTAAATTTTAAGTTTTACCCTGGGTATTTTTTTACTTAAAATTTTATATCTTTAATTTTTACTTCCAAATTTTTATCTCCGTTCCAATTATTTTCTTCGATACCGTAAGCAATATCTATTTTTTTTTCGGGTGATATACTCTTCCTTATTTCCCCCATTCCAAAAGCAATTCCATTTAAAATCTTGTCTGAATTTTTTAATTTCAATTTCAAATGTTTTGAATCTATACCCACAGTCTTAGCGTCCAATACATCAACATTTTTTGTTACAAATATTGGGATTGGGTTTCCCAGACCCACCGGTTCAAATTCCTTTATTTTTTCCAGAAGAGAAGAATCAATTATATTAAAATCGATTTCTAAATCCGCTTTTAAAGTTTTTGTTAGCATCTCTTTGTTTAATATTTTTTCCGAATCTTCTTCAACCAGTTTTGAGAATTCTGCAATTTTTTCTGTTTTAATCGAAAAACCTGCGGCCATCGGATGTCCTCCTCCGCCTTCCAAATACGTATCGTATTTTTGTATGAATTCAATGATATTAAAACCGGGGATGCTTCTGGCTGAAGCTTTGGAAATATTTTTACCTCTAGATAAAACTATGGCCGGACGCCAAAACTCTTCAACAAGCTTTGCAGCCGCCAAACCAATAACTCCTTCATGGTAACTCTCATGGGATAAAACTATAATTCCCTTACTGGATTTGAGTATTGCTTCTTCTTTAGCGTGTAAAAGTACCTCTTCTACTACTTTTTGTCTTTTGGCATTAGTTCTTCCCAAATGAATAGCAAGTTCTGTTGCTCGCGCAGGACTTTTGGTACACAAAAGCCTTAACGAATCAATTGCATGTTCCAACCTTCCCATTGCATTTAGCCTTGGGGCAATTATAAAACCTATTGCATAGGAACCTATACTCCCCTTTTTTAATCCCGCCTCTCTAAAAAGAGCATTAAGCCCATACCTTTGAGTATCGTTTAATTCAACAAGACCATATTTTGCAAATGATCTGTTTGCTCCTATCAAGGGTATTTGATCGGCAATAGTTCCTATGGCAACCAATTCCAAAGATTTGTTGATTTGAAATATAGAACTAGTTTTAAATCTTCTCAAGATTTCTCGTGCCAAAATCCAGGCAATACCCGACCCGCTTGTTTTAACCGTATGAATTATGCTGAATGCGCTAGGAAGTTTATCTTTTTTAAGATGGTGGTCTGTAATAATTACATCTATTCCCAGTTTTTGCACCTTATTAATGGCTTTTGCTGCTACTATTCCGTTATCGACGGTAATTATCAATTTAAGATCTGGGTATTGAGATTTAAGTTTCTCAACGCTTGTAAAATTAATGCCGTATCCTTCCGAAAAACGTTCAGGTATATAAGGAGTTACATCTAAACCAAGACTATATAAAGCTTCCCAAAGAATTGCCGAGGCACATATTCCGTCGGCATCGTAATCTCCGTAGATAATTACTTTTTCCTTATCTTTAAATGCTTTTTGAATACGCTTAATTGCTTTATTCAAATATATTTCGTTAATTCCTAAATTTCTGATTTCTAATTTTTCCGGAAGAGTTGGCTTAAAAAATTCTTTCTTTTCTTTTACAGTCTTTATACCTCTATTTTTAAGAAGAATATCTACAATTTTTTCATTGGTAATTGTTATCTTGGATTTCGGATTTTTATAGAGTATTTCCCATCTTTTCGTTTTATGGTTTTTAAAGCTCATAATTGAAGTATAATTATCTTAAGATGAATGTCCAGATACCCGAAAAGGTTTTAGACATAATAAATAAATTTGAAAAAAAGAATTTCGAAATTTATATCGTGGGTGGAGCAGTCAGGGATATCTTAATGAATAAACCAACCTATGACTGGGATTTCACTACAAATGCAATTCCTGAGGAAATTCTTAAAATCTTTCCCGACGCTTATTATGACAATATTTTCGGAACCGTAGGAATTCCAGCAGAGATTGAAGATGATAGACCGTATGAAATAACAACTTTTAGAACCGAATACGGATATTCGGATACGAGAAGACCGGATAAGATTAAGTGGGGAAAATCTATTGAGGAAGATTTGAAAAGACGCGATTTTACAATTAATGCCATGGCCTTCCAACGAAATGAGGAGAAACCTCTTACTTCTACCTCCCCTTTTACGCTTATTGACCTTTACGATGGGCAAAAAGATCTTAAGAATAAACTAATACGTGCCGTGGGTGATGCCAATGAACGTTTTTCCGAGGATGCACTAAGAATGATGAGGGCCGTAAGAATTGCAGCCGAACTGGGATTTGATATTGAAGAGAAGACTCTTGATGCTGTACGTACAAATGCACCCCTGATAAATAAAATCGCAAAAGAAAGAGTCAGAGATGAACTTTTCAAGATTTTAAAATCTCCTTATCCATATGAGGGAATGGTTATTTTTAAGAATGTAGGATTGATGCAGGAAGTTTTACCTGAAATGGAGAAAACTTTTGGTGTTGAACAAAAATCTCCGGGAAGACACCATATCTACGATGTGGGAACCCATTCTCTTAACTCTCTTAAATTTTGTAAATCCGAAGATCCCATCACACGTCTGGCAACTTTTATTCACGATGTCGGTAAACCATTAACTTATAAGAAAAATTCTGATGGACTAATCACCTTTTATAATCATGAAATGGTAAGTGCTAAAATCGCAGAGCGTATTGCCGAAAGATTAAAACTATCCAATAAAGATAAAGATAAATTTATAAAACTTGTTCGCTGGCATCAGTTTAGTGTTGATGAAAACCAAACCGATTCTGCTGTGAGGCGTTTTATCAGAAATGTCGGTATTGAAAATATTGCCGAGATGCTTTCCCTTCGTACGGGAGATCGATTGGGAGGAGGAGCAAGAGAAACTTCATGGAGATTGGAAGAATTTAAAAAACGCTTAATTGAGGTACAAAAACAGCCCTTTACTGTTCATGATTTAAAAATCACAGGAAATGATGTGATGAAAATTTTAGATATTAAACCAGGACCCAGGATAGGAGAAATATTAAATGAATTATTCGAGGAAGTGGTTGAGAAAAAAATTGAAAATGATAAAAAGATTTTAGTAAAAAGAGTTAAACAGTTAGCTATTAAATAAAAAGCTTACTCTCTATTTAACTCTTCTTCCTCATTGATTTTATAGATTTGACTTTCTTTTCTATTTCATCCCAGGTAACTAGTAAGGGTACTGCTACGAATGGTGAAGAATACGTACCCGATACTGTTCCTACAAAAAGTGCTGCGGCAAACCATTTAACAGTCGTACCTCCCAAAAGAATTAAGGCTGTTAACATAAATATGATTGTAAAAGAGTTATTTAATGATCTAACCATGGTTTGAGTCAGCGCTTTATTAGCCAAATCCATGAGGCTACCTCCTACTTTACGTTGAGTTTCTCTTATACGATCATATACAACAATTGTGTCGTGAACCGAAAACGAAAGAATTGTAAGCATTGCCGTAACAAAAAGAAAATCAATTTCTGCTTTCCAAATATGCCCAAATAAAGCATAGCTGCCGATTAAAACCAAACTGTCATGAAACATTGCTAAAACTGCACTTGTCCCAAATTTAATGCTTTTAAATTGATATGCAACCCACAAAAGAATCATCCCGGCTGATATGACGATTGCATAAATTGTTTTTTTGATTAATTCGGGTCCTATGGCAGGTCCCACATTTTCAAATCTTAAAAGGGTAATATCAGTTTTTGTTTTTTCTTTTAAGGCTCCTGTAATTTTTTCTTCGTCATCTTGTGATATGTAAGGTAATTTAAAAAGATAAGAGTTATCTCCGGTAGACTGTACACTCGTCACGTTAATACCCAAATTCTCGATTTCTTGAGATGCAACCTCGGTTGAGATATTTTGGCTGAATTTGTATTCCAAATTTGAACCTCCGGTAAAATCCACTCCCAATCTTAATCCCCATTTAAGTAAACTAAAAACTCCCACTCCAATTACAACTAGAGATATTGTCAAATAAACTAATCTGTAACGCATCCAGTTCATGATTTTTTCTCCTTTATAAACACTCTTAATAAATTCCTGGAAACTACAATTCCCGTAAATAAGCTGATTCCTATTCCCAAAGCCAAGGTTATCGCGAAACCCCTAACAGGACCCGATGTATGCAGGAATGACCAATCCAGGGGATTTGCCAAAATAAAAGCCGTAACCAAAGTTGCTATATTTGCATCTCTAATTGAATCCCATGCTCTTCCGAAAGAAACCTCTAAAGCATCATAAATCGGTCTTCTCTTCCTTTCTTCTTTGAACCTTTCAAAAATCAAGATATTTGAATCAACTGCCATGCCGACAGAAAGCAAAAACCCCGCAATTCCGGGGAGCGTAAGAACTACTGGAATTAATTTATAAAGGGCTAGAGTCAAAATACCAAAAATTATAAGTGCAACATCGGCCACTAATCCGAGTTTTCCGTAAGAAAGTATCATAAAAAGAAGTACCATCACCAAACCTACTATGCCTGCTTTTACGCTGGCTTTTATCGATTCTGAACCCAAAGTTGCTCCCACGGTTCTTTGTTCAACTAATTTAACAGGAACCGGTAAAGCTCCTGCATTAAGCTGGATTGCTAAATTTTTCGCTTCATCCAAAGTAAAAGTTCCGGTAATCTGTGCATTACCGCCGCTGATTTTTTCTTGAACTACAGGAGCCGATACCAATTGTCCGTCCAAAAGAATGGGGAGAGGTTTACCGACATTTTTACCGGTTAAGTCCTCAAATTTATTCGCTCCTTCACTGGTGAATTCCAGGGATACCGCAGGTTTTCCTGTTGTCTGATCAAATACGACTGTCGCACTTTTTAAATCCGCTCCGGTAAGATTTGTAAGTTTTAAAGTTTGTTTATCACCTTCGCCCTCAACTTCTGCAAAAGTTAGAAATGCTACTCTTCCTATCAGATTTATTGCATCTTTGGTATTGTTCACCCCGGGTAGTTCGACATTTATTCTCTCCTTTCCTTCAAATGTAGATATCTGAATATTCGGTTCAGAAACACCAAAAAGGTTTACCCTGCGCTCGATTACATTTCTTACCCCCGATATTGCAGTTTCTCTTCTTTCAGCCTCTATACCGCTCAAATCTGCTTCAAAAACCAAGTGGCTTCCTCCTGCCAGATCAAGACCCAAAACCAGATCAAAATTTTTATGAATACTAACTTTTCCGAAGTTAATATTTAAATCAGGTCTGGTGAAGGTTTTATCGATCTTTGTTCCTATCAGGTTTATTTTAATGGGGATCTCCTTAGGTAAACTTATAAAGAGTGCTACTAATGTCAGAAGTAAAATGGCAATTAACTTTTTGGCAGCGTTTGACATAATTTAATCAATTAAATCCTCTTCGTCTCCTATGATCATAACCCGGCTACCAAACAGAATTCCCTGAAGAAACGGATCTCTCCTTTTTTTCCTAAACTCAAATTCTTCTTTACTCATCACAGTATAATTAATTTCTTTTCCTCTTTTCGATTCTTCCATTCGTATTAAGGAAGCCAATTCCGGTAAAACGATATCTCCCACTACCAAAATATCAACCACATCTTCTTTCTTTCTATCAATTCGTCTAACAAACCCCCCTGAAAACATCACAAAAGAGACGCTGCCAATCTTTTTTCTATTGGTAATTATCTGTAAACCCAAACCAGTCGATTTGGCAACCATAGAAAGGATATCGCCAAAAAACTCATAGTCTGGTCTGGGCCAATAATAAATTCTATTTCCTCTAGGCTCCTTTTTTAAAATTCCAGCATTCTCCAATCTTTTCAATCCCAACCTAACTGCATTGATTTCCTCCTTCAATTCTCTCACAACACCCCTGACATGATACATTTCTTTGACATTGGAAAAGAATAACTCAAGTAATTCTACTCTAACTTTAGAAGTGATAATGTCAGAAAGTTCAGCCATTTTTTGAAGGGCAGTTTCCCTTCAATCATAAACCAAAGAAGGGTAAAATCAATAATCGATAGTATTCCCAGATGGAACAACTTCTACCCAGGTAATTCCTCTTACAAAATTAATTTCTTTTCCGGAATTATCTTTAAAGACTATCATATCATTTATTGCAGTTTTTTCCCAGCTCGCTTCAATTGCTGCTCCGTTTTGAAATACCAGCGCTTTTCCGTTACCAATAACCGTATAAAGCATATGCAGATTTTTGTCAACTGGACCTCTTTCCTTACTAAAAAGAATGACTACATTTTTTGCAGAAAGTTGAGCTTTTGTATCCAAGTCGATATGAGATTTACCGCCGTTCTCTCTTAAGTAACTGTTTGTCTTGGAATCATATTTCCAGGTAACATTATAATCTGGTTTATTTTTCCAAAATTCAAATGAAATTTGTGTTGCAGAAGGACTTGAAGCAGGTTTTTCGTCAGCAAACTTCCAGGGAGTAAAATTCTTCTCCCACGAATTTCCTTTGGAATCTTTTGCTCCCAGCCCTCTTTTTGCTGCTTCTTCATAAGCCGCATCAAGTGATGCCATCATGGTGTGTTCCGTGGCTACGGTATGATCCAACCTATCATAATTTCGCCAAAAAACCGGGAAAGCGGAATCATAAGTCGTATCAAAATCATTACCCTTAGGTACTCTCCAACCTATTGTTTCCAAAAGTTCCAAGGCTCTTGCATCTTTTACTGTTTCACCTGTCCCGCCATAATCGTTTGCACCTCCGACATGCATAAATATCGGCTTATCTCCGTAACCTGCTGCTAAATCAATAAAATACACCCTGGCGCTTCTAACCGGAGCTATTTTTACATCCTCTGCAGCAGCCCCGCAATAAAAAATTGACAGAAATCTGGTTATTCCCCCTTCTGCCACCGCCTCATAGATAACATCTGCCTTGAAAAGACCAGACGGGGGTCGTGAATCCACATGATTCTCTATCATTGCGGTTATTGGTCTTCTCTCGTTCCAGATCGATTTTTCAGCTTTGGTGAACATTCCTCCGTTTATTGGGCATGCTTCGGTTTTGGGCATATCTAAATTAATTTTAGATCTGGTATCCTTTAAACCGTTCCCGACTAAGTCCAAAGATGGTCCTCCCTTTAAATAAGAGAAAATTGCCAATGATGCTCCTGCCGAAAGCAGATAAAGCCCCAAGAAACTTACTAGAACCATGAATGTTTTTGAACTAAAAAAAGATTTTTTCATAAATTTATTCCTTCTGTGCCTTAAGCAATGCTTTTTGTTCTTCAAGAGATAGCTCGAATTCGCACTTACCCCTTTTTATGGGTTTAACATAAAGACGAGTTCTTTCTCTAGTATGTAATCCCGTAATTACTACCCCGGTACTATTTCCATCCAAAAGCGCAATAGAAAAACTATGGTCACCCCCTGTTTCTTCAAAAGGATTAAACCTGACCAAACTCATTTTCTGAATATGATTCAGGTTATCGCTTACAATATTAACGATTCTTTTATCCAATTCGTCAATTTCTTTTTTATTTTCTTTTTCCAAACTGACGATCTTCTCTATTGCTCCTACAAAACTTTTTTCTTCTGTATTTTTAATTAACTTATTTAATTTTAAAAATAACCAGCCGAAAATTAGCGATAATATCGTTAACCAAACTCCTAATATTATAAAAAGTGCAAGATTTTGGAACATAAACAAAAAACTTCTGCCTTAAAGCAGAATCGACGAGTAACAAATTAACTCAACTATTGTTACATCTAGTCAAATTCATGTCAAGAGAAACATCGCTATTTTATTTAAAATTCGCAATTTATAAAAAATCTGCTATAAAGAAAGTTACTGATGGTTAAACGAACTAAAAAAGAAAAGTTAGGTGCCAGACATCCGTTCTTCATAAGTTGGGAAAAGGCTCAAAGCACGCCCCCTGGGGATGTTGTCAAGGGGCAAACGAAAATTGAGGCTAAATCAAATATAAAGAAGATCAGCGACGATAAAAATGCCAATATTCAGGACAAAGAGCCTGCTTTGAACCAAATCAAGCGCGACATGATAAGAAGCCTTACGCTCGCCAGCCTCATTTTAGGTTTGGAAATGGTGCTATACTTTGTTTGGCATTAAAGCAAAAACTAAATATAGCTTTTTTGTCTAGAACGTAAGTTCTATCTTTAATCAGGTCTAACTGCCCTGATTGAGAGGGGGTGAAAATACGATGATGTATTGTGTAAAGTGCCGAGCAAAAAGAGAAGGAAAGGACGCCCAAGCTGTGACTATGAAGAATGGAAAGAAAGCCACTAAAGCTGTTTGTGAAGTTTGCGGCACGACAATGTTCAAAATTGGAGGTTAATTTCATATTTTGAACGCCAAATGCAAAAAGGGCCCTCGCTTAAACGCGATGACCTTTTTGCGTATGAGAATTTATAATAACTTCGAAAATGTCTTCAAATTATTTAAGAAGAAATAACCTTATTTAACTTTCTATAATTATAGTTACGGGTCCGTCTAATTCAGTATTAATCTTCATATAATCTCCAAAACTTCCGGTTTCGACTTTAAGTCCTTGCTCTTTTAGATTTTTTACAAAGTACTCATAAATTTCTTTGGCTTTTTCGGGTAAACCTGCATTTATAAACGACGGGCGATTACCCCGGGAGGTATCCGCAAATAAAGTAAATTGAGAAACAACCAGCAACTCTCCCTCTACATCCTTTAGCGAAAGGTTCATTTTGTCCTCAGTGTCAGACATTATTCTTAACTTGGAAACTTTTTCAGCCAAGACTTTAGCATCCTCCAATTGATCTTCTTTACCAACACCCACCAAAATAAAAAAACCTTTATTAATACTTCCAACTATTTTACTGTCAGTTACCCTTTCAACTGAGGCTTTATTTACTCGCTGAATAACTAATCGCATGAAGATATTTTACTAAATTTTTACCAGATAAGTATTTTAATAATTTTCCCATTAAAAAATCCCGAACATGTCGGGATTTTAAAACTCTGGAGATTAGTAAGCCAGGTTCTGTTTCTAAGAATTATCTATCTATGCCCTAAACCTTTGAGCTCGGGAAGGCTACCTAATAACGCTCATTTCGTAGGTTGCAGCGGGGAGGATTGCCCGTTTCACCCTAATTCAAGTTTTTAGCTTGAATCAGAATCGTCTCTGTTGCTCTAAACTAGCGCTTACGCGTCCCAGCTTACGCTAGGCACCCTGCCTTCTGCTGCCTGGACTTTCCTCCGAGTACCTTACGATACCCGGCAATTGCTCTTTCTCCAGAGTAAGGATATTATACCACAAAAAATATAATATTCAAACTATAGGATTTATAATTAGCCTTAATTACTTTGAAGATAAGTATTCCTTAACAACAACCTGTAATAATATAAAAACAGGAACAGATATTAAAACTCCAACAACCCCTGCCAATCTTAAACCTACAGCAAGACAAAGAAGAGTAGCTATCGGGTTAACTCCCACAGATTTTTCCATAATTTTTGGAACCAAAATATAATTTTCCAGTTGTTGAATTAGAAAAACCAGTGCCGTGATGGCGATAGCAACAAAAGGTGAGATACTCAGACCAATAATGACAGCCGGGATTGCTGCAATAATTGGACCTATTGTCGGTACTATTTCAAGAAGTCCAGCCAAAATTGCCAAGGGTAGGGCAAATGGGATTCCTAGAATAGTAAAACCTATAAAACTCATTATCCCTACAACAAGCATTAAAATCATTTCCCCCCTAGCCCAACCTCCTAATCTCACTTCGATTGAATCTAGTAGACTTCCAATAAATTTCTTCCTATTTTCTCCTAATATAACCGCAAGTTGGTCATTAATTTTATCTCTGGATAAAAGCAGATAGAAGGCAATAAACAAAACCATTACTACAGCCAGTACGTTGGAAAAGATTGTAAGACCAAGCCTCACAGCATACCCTGGTAAATTTCCCACTTGAGACACAATCTGTTCGATTACTTGTTCACTTAAAAAAGTGGATATTCCGATATTTTCCAAATATTTCGGTAAACCATTAGCAAAACTGGAAGTCTGTTCAACTAAAATAGGTACTAAACCTGCTATAGAAAACCCCAGTAGAGTAAATATTATTAAATAAAGAAGAGCTATTGATAAAGACCTGGGTATTTTAAAACGGGAAAGTCTGGTAACAATCGGGTTTAATATCGTCATTATCAAAAGAGAAACGAAAAAAATTAAGATTACGTCTCTAATTTGATATAGAACCCAAAGGAAAACCAGAAAAAGTACGGTAAAAATAATAGTCTTGTGAGAAATTTCAATTTTCTTAATCATATCCGGTTACTGATAATTTAACATTTTTGAGCCGATTTTTCCACATTTTCGGCTTAGACATACAAATTAACTGCTTGCGCTTGTATAAAACCTTAAAGCATAATTCCAAAACTTTAGTGATAAAAAGAGCAAAAGTACTCCCAAAGCAAAAGAACCAAACACAACTGGAGGATTAATCAAGCCCATTAAGGCTTTTACCGGAAGAGAAATCATAATTCCGACGGGAATTAAAAAGGTTAGTATTCCTCTTAAGGGTTCTTTATAAATATCTATGGGAAATCTTCCCAGATTAAGAATATCCCTATAAATCATTATCGAGTGGTCGATTTCCAAAGTAACTATTCCAAAAGAAAGAACGGCAATATGAAAGCTTGTGGCAATGATTAATGAATTAACCACAAGAAGTGAATATAAAATCACCTGATAGATATTAGGGTCAAGCATTTTTCCGACATAAATTAAGGCAATAATCAATGGTGGAATTGTTACCAGATCAATTACATCTGCTCCTCCCATCAATACTCTGAAAAGCGAACTGATGGGTTTAACCAGAATAAGATCAAAATCTCCAGTGACCAAAAGAGACCTGAATCTGTATACTTCTCTAAACAAAAATTGGCTAATAACGTCTACCAAATTAAACGTTAAAAAGAAAAAAATTGTCTGGTTGATACTAAATCCGGCTAAGGAATTGGCACCCTTAACCAAAAAATAAATAAATCCCAAAAAAAAGATAAATCTGGTAATTTTTCCGAATAAAAACATAGCAAAAACCAGCTTTTGGGTTATATAGACCATAAAGGAATTCTTGCTCATAAGAAGCCAAATTCTTATATAATAAAATATTCTTTTCATATAGATTTACCTACCTTGTGACTGATAAACTTTTAATCCTTTTTTCCATAGAGAATTCATTCCAATCCATAAGATTATCGCCCAAATAAAAGATATCACCACTCCTTTCAAAAGATCTAATCCTGCTATTTTACCCAGGTAAACTTCTAATGGGAAAAAGATCATGTAGGGAAAAGGTGTTAAGTTAAGAATATTTTGAAAAACTTGCGGTAAAATATCCAACGGAAAAACCGCACCCGACAAAAATTCGATGAAAATTGCGGTGGTTAAAAACTGGGCACCCCAGGCAACCTCTGGAATCCAAAACGGAATAGCACTAGATATAAATAAAATCGTAAAGTAAATAAACATTGCCAGTGCTGTTGAAACAAAAAATCCGGTAAGGGAAATAATGTTTGTTTGAATAAAAAAAGGCGGTTTAAGGATAATAAATAATACTGCTGTTTCAAATGCTGCAAAAATCAAATTTAAGGCTTTACTTGATAAATCCCTGGTCAACCAGTATTTAAAATAACTTACTGGTTTAATCAAATAGTTACTCAAATCTCCATTGGCAACTTCTCCTGCCACATCAACTGCCCTGGCGGAAAGAACAAAGGCTCTAATAATTAATAATCCAAAAACATAAGTCAAAATTCTTGCCTTATCATACCCAAAAATAACCTTATCTTGTCCGGAAAATACGGTATCCCAAAGGAAAAAAACCAAAAACAATTGTAGAACGTTTCTTATCCTCCACATAATAAAATTTACTCTGTAGGCGAATTCCTGTTGGAAGGAAATTTTGAAGACCGAAAGATATTTCTTCATTTTTTAGCTTTTAATTCACCTTTAAAAACCCGTCTTATTACATCTTCTATTGGTTCTTCTTCAATATTTAAGTCAGCTATTGGATAGTTTTGTAACAGTTCAGCTGCAGCTAAAGTTGAGGTTTCCCGAGGTACTGAAAGTGTAACTTCGGGCATATCAATTTTTTTAATTTTCCCAATTGACTCTAATTTCTTGATATCAATCTCTTTGGAAAAATATATCTTAATCATTTTATTTTTGGCAAAACTATTCACTAGTTCCGCAATCTTTCCGTCAAAAAGAATTTGTCCTTTATCGATTACTATTACTCTTTTAGCAAGCTGGGAAACATCATCCATATTATGCGAGGTAAGAAGAATTGTGGCTCCGTTTTTTCTGTTGAAATCCGACATAAAATCCCTTATTTTCTTCTGGGCAATAATATCCAAACCGATTGTGGGTTCATCCAGAAACATTACCTTGGGTTGATGCAGAAGTGAGGCGACCAACTCCAGTCTCATTCTTTGTCCTAAAGATAACCTCCTCACTTGTATATTTAATAAATTCTCAACTTCCAAAAGACTTACCAATTCTTGCAAAGAATCTTTATATTTTTTTTCAGGTATTTCGTATATTGCTTTATTGAGTTCAAAGGTCTCTATTGCCGGTAAATCCCACCAAAGCTGATTCTTTTGCCCCATGACCAAAGAGATTTGTTTTAAAAATTCCGGATTTCTCTCCCAAGGGTCAAATCCCATAACCTGGGTAAAACCTTCGGTGGGAAAAAGAAGACCTGATAATATTTTTAGAGTTGTTGTTTTACCGGCACCATTCGGACCTATAAAACCTACCAATTCCCCTTGTTCTATGGAGAAAGAAATTCCCTTTAAAGCTCTAACGATTTTTTTCTGGGGGGAGAAAAGAGTCGAAATACCAGAAATAAGACCTTTTTCTCTTTTTGTAATTTCAAAATTTTTAACTAAATGGTCAACAATTATGGTTTTATCCATCAAGCAAAGTATAACATTTGAAATTACGAATTCTAAATAAGAAAGGTGGAAGAAGTAAATTTATTTAATACTAAAGATTAATTATCTCGTTACTTGTCTTTTTAATCTTTTTCCTGGAGTAAATCTGGGGGCTCTATGAGACTTGATTGTAACCATTTTCTCGGTATTGGGGATTTTTACCGTTTTTGCCTTCATGGAGATTACTCTAAAGGTTCCGAATCCTGAAAGCACTACTCTTTCCCCTTTAGCTAAAACCCTGCCTACTTCATTCAAAAATACATCAATACACTCATTCGCGGCTTTCTTTGTTAAGTGGGCTTTTCTGGAAACTAAATCTGCCAATTCACCCTTTGTCATATCGAAAAGAAGAATAGAATAATTGAGACAAAATGTCAAATTTTTGGGAAAAAACGCCTTAACATTAAGCTAAGGGAATATAAACATTTTCTATACTATTACCATACTTTCCCTGAAATTCTACAGTAACTTGCTGGAAACCATTTCCGTTTGATGGCCAGACTTTAAGAATCTTATCTTTTGTTGGATCTATTAATCTAATTTCTGCGTCATTCATTACACCTAACCGAGCTTCTATTGGACCAACGTGTTCAAAAATTGTTGCATCGTACTTACTTGTTGATTCAACTACCCTTACCGGAGCTAATGTTGATCCAGTTGGTCTCCATCCCAAACGACCTTCATTTCTTCTTTCCAATTTTAATCACCTCCTTCCTTTATAAAAAAAGAGCCTTTCGGCTCTTTTAGAACTTCAAATTCTTGAATATTTAATGGTATTAAAAAACCCAGGTATTTCATATGTCCCTGGGATTAAATTATGGTTTTAAATAAAATGTTTGTCAATAACTTATTTTGCAGCTGTAGTATCTGTTACTTTCACTTCTCTTATAACAGTCACTTTAATTTGGCCTGCATATTCTGCTTCTTTTTCCAATTTTTTGGCAATCTCATGGGCAAGTACTGTTAATTTGTCATCGTCAACTTCTTCCGGGTTTACTATTACTCTTACATCTCTTCCTGCTTGAAATGCATAGGATTCCGAAACTCCGTCAAAACTTTTGACGATATTTTCAATTTTTTCCATCCTTTTTACATAATCTTCCTGTGGTTCGTATCTTGCACCCGGTCTTGAACCGGATATAGCATCAGCAATCCAAACTATCACCGATTCGACAGAAGAAAATGGCTTATCTTCATGATGTTCAGCTACCGCCGCTATCACGTCTTTGGAAAATCCGTGCTTTTTAAGAACCGTCACTCCTGCTTCGACATGCGTTCCTTCTTCTTCCGTAACTACTTTTCCGATATCGTGAAGGAGACACCCCAAACGAACCGTTTCTATATCTGCCTTTAAGTCTTGAGCAATGGCAATACCGATCTTTGTTTCTTCTATGGTATGAAGTCCCAAATTTTGTCCGTAGGAAGTTCTAAATTTATATCTGCCGATAAGTTTTACTATGTCTGTAGGAAGATTATAAACCCCGCACATTTCGGCAATTTTCTTTCCTTCTTCAAGAAGAACGTCCTCCATCTGCAGTTTTGTCTGTTTTACAACCTCCTCAATTCTTGACGGCTGGATTCGGCTATCTTTGATAAGGTTTTCCAGAGCTCTTTTGGCAATTTCTCGTCTTATCGAATCAAAAGAGGAAAGTCTGATTTCGCTGGTTTCGTCAAGATCCAATTCTACTCCCGTTTCTTTCTCAAAAGTTCTGATATTTCTTCCTCCTGCCCCTATAATTCTTCCCTTAACATCTTCATTGGGAACCGTTACTGTAGAAACGCTGTATTCTGCCACATAAGAGGTTGCTCCGTGTTTCATCGCGTCAACCAGTATTTCTTTGGCTTTATCCTGCGCTTCCAGTTTAATTTTTTCCTCCGAAGCTCTAATCTTTTTAGCAATGTCTTGAGTCAAATCTTTTTGTACCTCATCAAGAAGTATCTTTTTTGCCTCATCGGGAGTCATCTTGGAAACTTTTGTAAGTCTTTCTTTCAATTCCTCTTCACGAGATTTAAAAGCTTCTTCTTTTTTCTCTAGAGCTATTCTTTCTTTTCTTAAATCTTCAACTAATACTTTAATATCATCACTTGTCATAATAAATAAATTTGAAGCCAAAAAGATATGTCCCTTATAATAAGGGTTTGAAAGAAGAAACAAAATTGTAAGTTCTTCTTAACATAAATATTTTGACTTCAAATGCAATTTTACAATATTTTGTTAAAAATCGCCACCTTTAATTGTCTTTTTTATAATATCCCACCCAAATCCTTTCCTAGCTAAATATTCACTCATTTTCCTTTTCTTTTCCGAATCCGGTAATGCTTTCCATCTATATATCTTTTTCCTTAATAATTCTTTCGCTATTTCTTCTTCATTAATCTTTAACTTGTATAAGACATTATCAATAATTTCTTTTTCAATTCCCTTCATTCTTAATTCATATTCCAAATCCCTTTTGGATTTATTCTTAAATTCAAGTCTTTGTTCCACCCACCACTTGGCAAACTCTTCATCATCGATCAAATCTAAGCCCTTTAGTTTACTAAAGAGGTCTTTGTGCAAACTTTCAGGAGTCTTTTTTCTTTTCAACCAGTCTTTGATTTCTTTTTCGGATCGGGGACGAAGCATTGCAAATTTTAATAAATAATCGTATGTTTTTTGAAATTCTACCTTCTTAATTATTTTTTCGATTTCTTCATCATCCAAACTTTGTTCCACCCTTAATCCAAGTTTGACGAAATTCACCAGATCTATCCCGAATCCAAACTTTCCATCAAGGTAAATATTTACTCTTTTTGTGTACTTTTGAGGCTTTATAGAAGTTATTACGGGCATATATTTAAGAAATTAACTTTAAAAAAGCTTTTTAAAGATAAGAAGTTAAATTTTTACTCTTCCTTCTCTTCTCCAATCTCCTTTGGAATTTTTTTACCTGAAGCAATTGTTTCTCTTATTTTCTTCTCCAATTCTTCAGAAAATTTATGATTATCTCTGATATATGCCTTGGCTCCTTCTCTTCCTTGGGCAATTGGTTTACCGTTAAAATTAAAAAACGAACCGCTTTTGGCAATCAATCCCAAATCTACTGCCACGTCGAGTAGTCCTCCAGATTTGGAAATTCCTTCGACTTCCATAATATCAAACTCGGCAACCCGAAGTGGAGGTGCTACCTTGTTTTTTACAATTCTTGCTCTATGTCTTGATCCTATGACTTTTTCACCGTCTTTTAATACTTCAATTCTTCTTAAATCGATTCTAACCGAGGCATAGAACTTTAAAGCAAGTCCACCAGAGGTTGTTTCCGGATTGCCAAACATAACGCCTATTTTTTGCCGCATTTGATTGGTAAATATAAGAACAGTCTTTGATTTTGAAATTGCACCTGTTAATTTTCTTAATGCTTGAGACATGAGTCTTGCCTGTAAACCCATTACTGCATCTCCCATTTCCCCCTCCAGTTCGGCTCTTGGTACAAGAGCGGCAACAGAATCAATTACTATTACATCCAATGCTCCCGACCTTATAAGTGTTTCTGTTATTTCTAAAGCTTGCTCGCCGGTATCGGGTTGGCTCATCAGCAAATCGTCCAAATTAACTCCCAAAACTTCTGCCCTTGCAGGGTCAACCGCGTGCTCCGCATCTATAAAGGCCGCTTGTCCTCCCCTGTGCTGCGCCTCTGCAATAACTGACAAGGCTAGAGTGGTTTTTCCCGATGCTTCCGGCCCATAAATCTCAGTTATTCTTCCTCTGGGTAAGCCCCCCACTCCCAAAGCTAAATCAACGGCAATTGAACCAGTTGGAATTATCGCAACTTTTAATTGTTCGTCTGTTTTTTGCCCAAGACGCATAATAGAACCCCTTCCATATTGTTTTTCTATCTGATCCATTGCAATTTTTATTGCCTGTAGTTTTTGAGAAGAGGATTCCTGGGGTTCTGGTTTAATTATTTCTTTTTTCTTTCTTGCCATTGATGACTTCCTTGTATCATATACATTAATAAAAATCAACCGATAATATTGGGGGGTCACACAATTTTATTAACAACTTAAGTGAAGGTATAACGTTAATAATAAGTCGGGGTGCTGGGAATTGAACCCAGTCCGGACGCACCCCATGCGCCCATTCTACCGGTAAACTACACCCCGAATTTCTATATTCTAGCAAACTTAGCTCATTAAGGAAAATTTTTACTTACAGGATAAATATTGAGCATAAAAAATTACCTTTATAAAAAATAAATTATATTAATATTTTTAGAATATAATAATAAAATAGCGCAACATTCTTATTTTCAATGAAAAAACTACCATCTCCTTTTTTTGCTTTTTCTTTACTATTTATTTTTCTTTACTTTTTTTTGCCTTCAGGTGATACAGATCTTGGCTGGCATCTTCGCTATGGTCAATACTTTATAGAAACGGGTAAATTTTTACACGAAAACATACTTACCTATTACCTTCCAGGTTATGTTTGGAATAATACATACAGTCTTTATCAAATATTTATCTACCTTGTTAATAAGACTTTTGGATTTTTGGGTTTAAGTATCGCAAATTCCCTTCTTTTTATAACCTCTTTTATATTTTTCAATAAAATAAATCCGAAATGTTTAAAAATTAACTTTATTCTTTTCTTTATCGTTATTTTATTTGGTAGGAATGTTTTTGGACTTGGTATTAGAGATCAAGAATTTTCTTTCTTATTTTTAATAATCGAGTTTTTCATATTAAAAAAATCTGAAGAAAAAAACAAATTTCTTTTCTATCTCATCCCTCTTTTTACTCTTTGGGTAAATATTCATGGCGCTTTTATCTTGGGATTAATTTTGTTATTGGCTTACGCAATTAATCAAGCATTTAATAAGAATTTTAAAAAGATGTATACCATTTTAAAGTTTCTCGTATTTTCCCTATTTGCAACATTAATTAATCCCTGGGGAATTGGTGTCTATGCTGAAATTATCAAAGTTATTTCTACCCCTTTAAAATTACTGATAGTTGAGTGGGTTGGGCCATCACTTATAGTCAAATTATTGATACTAGGATTATTTATTTTATCTTCTTATTTTTCAATAAGGTCAAATAATAAAAATAAATTCTTTTGGATTATTTTATTAACTATTTTTCTGTATCTTTCGTTTACTGCAAAAAGGAATATCATCCTCTTCGCTCTTGTAACGGCTCTAGCTTTGATTGACCTAAAAAAAGATTTAACAATCAAGCTAGAAAAGAGCAAAATAGCCGGAAAATTTAATATAATGCTTTTGATTTTGGCAAGTCTATATCTATTGAGTTTTCGAATTCCTAAAACATTAGATATAAACCTAAACTGGCAATCATATTGCACAAAAGGCTATCTTAAATATCCCTGCAAAGCAGTAGATTTTATAAGAATGAATAACCTTTCTGGGGAAAATGTTTTTTCTTATTACGAATGGGGTGGTTTTTTAGAATGGCAGCTTCCAAAATACAAATTCTTTGTTGACGGAAGAGTTCCCACTTGGGAAACACCTGAGGGGCAAAGTCCGAATACTATTTATCTTGAAATAATTATGGCAGAACCGGAATATCAAAAAAAATTGGAAAGATATCAAACGGATTGGTTATTATTACCTGTTAACTCTTATCTTGACTATGAACTTCGACAAAAATCTAATATATATTGGGAAGAAATTTATAGAGATAACATTTCGGTAATTTATATTCCCAAAAGAATATTTTAGTATTACCTTTTTGGAGATTGTTTCTTTCTTCTTGCTTTTCCACCTGTTCCGACTTTTCTTCTTTCCCTTTCTCTTGCATCTCTGGTTATAACTCCAATTTTTTTGAGGGGAAGTTTATATTTTTCTTTATCGAGTGCTACAAAAGCTTTTGCCAAACCGTTAATTACAGCATCAAGCTGTCCCATTTTTCCTCCCCCTTTAACCTTAATGGTTGCGTAAAACTTATCCTTTACGTCAATTGTTTTTAATAATTTTTCCAATAAATATTTCCCTGTTATTCCGGGAAAGTATTTTTCAAAGGGTTTGTCGTTAACCAATGTTTCTCCTTTACCTTTTATTAGTCTCACTCTTGCAGAAGCTGTTTTTCTTCTTCCTCTTGCGTATGTAAAGTTAATCTTTTTTGTTTTCGGCATTTTAATTTTCTAATTTAAATTTATCTTTATAAGGATGTATGTCTCCTTTGTAAACCTTCAACCTTAAAAGTCTTTGCTTTTTTAAACGATTATCAGGCAACATCCCAAAAACAGCCTTTTCAATAATTCTTCTCGGGTTTTCCTTTAACATTTTAAGAAATGTAACTTCTTTAAATCCTCCCGGGTATCCAGAATGGCTTTTATAAGTTTTTTGTAATTTCTTTTTACCTGTTAATTCAACCTTTTCGGCATTAATTACGACCACAAAATCTCCCATGTCCATATGGGTTGAATAAACTGCCTTATTTTTTCCTGTCAAAAGAATGGCGATTTTAGTTGCAAGTCTTCCCAATATTTCACCCTCTGCATCGAATAAGTGCCATTCTCTTTTTATTTCTTTTGCTTTTGGTTGATATGTTTTCATATTTTATTTATTTTTTCGTATTTGTTGATTTTTCTTTTACTTCTGTTTTAGCATTGGTTTCTTTTTTCTTCTCTTCTTTCTTTACTTCTTTTTTCTCCTGAACCCAATCGATGAATTCCAGTCTTGCCATTCTTGCTGAATCACCTTTTCTGCTTACCAAAGGAACTATTCTTGTAAATCCGCTGGTTCTGGTTGTACCTTTCATTACTCTAAATAGCGAATTCATTGTTTCTCTATCATTTGCCAGTTGGGCATAAACCTTTCTTCTAGCATTAACACTATTAACCTTTGCATCCGATGCCAATCCTTCAATAAATTTCTGAGCTACTTTGGCTTTGGCTAGCGTGGTGTTAATCTTGCCATTAATAACTAGCGCTCTGGCCAATGCACGAAAAAGCGCTCTTCTTGTCGAACTAGCTCTTGATAGTTTTTTACCGATTACTCTTTTACGCATTTTAGGAAAAGTTAATATCTTTATCTGCTAAAGCAGCAGCTACAATCTTTATGGATTTTTCTCCTAAATTCCTTACTTTAACTAAATCTTCTTTTTTAACTTTAACTAAATCTTCTACTGTTTCATAACCAGCCTTAATTAGAGCATTTGCTACTCTTGTAGGAAGACCTATCTCTTCTACCGAAAGTTTACCTGTCGGTCCTAAAGTATCTACTATTTTTACTTCCTGTTTTTCTACTTTCTTGGGAGAAAGTATCTGTTTAAAATAAGAAATAAGAATATCTGCGGATTTGATCAAAGCATCTTTAGGCTTAATTGTTCCGTCAGTCCATATTTCTAAAATAAGCTTATCGTAATTAGTAAACCTTCCCACACGAGTTTCTTCAATCTTGTAGTTAACTTTAATAACCGGAGAAAAAATCGCATCAAGAGGAATTAATCCTATCGATTTTTCTTCTCTGTCATCTGCTGAAAGATATCCTTCTCCAACGGTTACTTCCATCTGAGCATCAATTTTTGCTCCTTTATTCAGGAATGCCAAAACTGCTTCTGGATTGGCGATCTTTAAATTCGCTGGTACTTGAATATCTTTTGCTTTTACTTCACCAGGTCCTTTTGCCGAAAGTTTAACCGTAATAGGTTTTTCTCCATCATAGGAAAATCGTACCTTTTTAAGGTTAAGTAAAAACTCAACTACATCTTCTTTCATTCCCTTTAAGGTAGAAAATTGGTGTTTAACTTGAGAAATCCTTACAGAAGTTATTGCCGCTCCTCCCAAGCTTTTCAATAAAACTCTTCTTAGGGAATTTCCTAAAGTATGTCCATAACCTTGTTCCAAAGGCGAAATTACAAATTTTGAATATGATTTGTTGTTGTCTTGTTCTGTTATTTCAAATATTGGTTGATTCATCAAATTCACCTCCTTTAAATATTTTATCGCGAATAGAATTCAATAATATCTTGTATCGAAATCGGCTCAGTAAAATCATCCAGTGTAGGATTTCTCTTTATCAATCCTACCGCCCCTTTTCTATTAAGCCATTCTGGAATTTTAACATTTTTATCCCCTAAAATCTTTTTGGCGCTAGGAATATTCATACCTTTGGATGTCAGACTAACAGTATCTCCTTTTTTTACCTGGCAGGATGGGATGTTTACTTTTTTATTATTCATTAATACATGTCTATGAGAAACAAATTGTCTTGCAGCAAATCTGGTCGGAGCAAAACCCAATCTGTAAACGACATTATCCAGTCTTTTTTCCAGTAAAATAACAAGTTTTTCGGCAGTATTACCCTTAGTTTTCAGAGCTTTAAAAACGTAATTTTTAAATTGCTTTTCCATAACCCCATAAAGTCTCTTGGCTTTTTGTTTTTCTCTTAATTGTCTTCCGTATTGCGAAGGGGCTCTCATTCTTTTTGCCCCATGCATACCGGGAGGGACGTTTAATCGGGTTAACTTAGCTCCCTTACCGAATAAATCTACTCCTTCTCTTCTGGACAATCTGTCTTTTGGTCCTGTATATCTTGCCATAATTTATAAATTACTTTTATGCTCTCCTTTTCTTTTTGGGTCTTGGTCCGTTATGAGGAAAGGGGGTAACATCTGCTATCATGGAAATTCTAACTCCCGCGCTTCTTACAGCTCTTAAGGCGGCATCTCTTCCAGGACCTGGGCCTTTGAGATAAATTTCAACTTCTTCTAAACCATACTTCTCTTTAGCCTCGTTTAAAACTTTTTCTACAGCAGAAGTTGCAGCAAACGGAGTTGCTTTTCTGGTTCCCTTAAATCCACTCAAGCCAGATGATCCCCAAGCCAAACAATCTCCGGCATCATTGGTAACAGTTACCAGGGTGTTGTTAAAACTTGCCGAAATATAGAGCTTTCCTGATTCAATTTTTTTATTAACCATATTTTATTTTTCCTCGCTAGTGGGTGTACCCTGCCTAGAAAGCATTTCTTTCTTAAATGCACCAACCGTTTTTCTTTTGCCTCTTTTTGTTCTGGCGTTCGTTCTAGTCCTTTGACCTCTTGAAGGAAGACCTCTCGCATGCCTTATGCCTCTGTAGGTTCCAATCTCTCTTAAACGACTGATATTTCCTTTAACGTTTCTTGCCAATTCACCCTCTATCGTAAATTCCTCAACTTTTGCGGCCGTTTTTGTTAGTTCACCACTTGATAATTCGGAAATCCTTTTACTTTCATCTATTTTTAAATTTTTAAGTATTTTTTTAGACAAACTCCAACCTATACCCTTTATTTTTGTAAGAGCATAATCAATTCTTAAATTGTCCTGTAGGTCTATTCCTGCTATTCTCGCCATAATAAATTACCCCTGCCTTTGTTTATGTCTGGGGTTTTTGCAAATAATATAAAGGACTCCTTTTCTTCTTACTATCTTGCAATTCTTGCATCTTTTCTTAATTGACGATTGAACTTTCATATTTTTTTAAGTTAATATTTATAAACTATTCTTCCTCTTTCCAGATCATATCGTGTCATTTCAACTTTGACCCTATCTCCCGGAAAGATTCTGATATAACCCCTCCTCATCTTGCCTTTTAAAGTGGCAAGAATTACTTTGCTATTAACCAACTCTACCCTAAACATTGTGTTAGGTAATGCTTCGGTTACTGTACCATCAATATTGGTTAAAGTCTGATTTTTCATTTATGCGTTATTGAAATTTGGCAACAAAAAAAACGCGAGGATTTCTCCCTAGCATTTCTTAAAAATTTCTATGCAGTCAAAATTTTTGTACGCTCTTTTGTTACTGCAACGGTTTCTTCGAAAAGTGCTGATATTTTACCATCACGCGTGGAGATTGTCCATCCGTCATCAGAAATTTCTATATCTCCACTACCTTTGGCATACATTACTTCAATCGCTAAAGTCATGCCTGGTAAAATTTCCGGGGTGGCTTCTTTTTTCCATTGCCTAAAGCAGGGAATTTCCGGTTCTTCATGTAAATTTTTCCCAACCCCATGACCAACCAACGCTTTTATGGGTCGAAAATTGGCTTCTACAATAGTTTTTTCAATTGCTGCGGAGATATCAAAAATCCTGTTTCCGCAAACTGCTTCTTTAATAGCATTTTCTAAAGCTTTTTCACCGACTCTTAAAAAATCTGATAGTTCGGGATCGTTCCCGATAACTTCAGAAAAAGAGGTATCGGTATGAAATCCCTTGTAATACATACCCAAGTCCACACTCACCAAATCATCCTTTTTAAAAATAATTGTTTCTTTGGGGATGCCATGAACAAGTCCGCTATTTACATTTACACAGGTTGTCCAAGAGTAGCCCGGCACCATTTTAAAAGAGGGTTCACCTCCTGCTTTATCAACCAATTTCGTAGCTAGATCCTCTATTTGCTGGGCATTGGTTCCATCTCTTACTATATTTCTAACCTCCTCTTTAACTTCTGCCAATTTCTTCCCACCCTCCTCCATTTTTTTTAAATCCGCATCCGTTTTATAGGTTATTGGGTGACTGATACTAGGCATTCAATCCTTCCTTATCAAATTCTTTAATAATATCTTCGGTAATATCCGCAATAGAACTCTCTCCGCTTACTCTTAAAAGAGTACCTTGGCTTTTTAAATATTCTATTAAAGGTTCAACATTAATTCTATATTCTGCTAGTCTTTCTTTGATACTTAGAGGTGTATCATCCGACCTTTGGATGAGATTACCTTGACACTTATCGCACTTATTTTCCTGCAAAGGTGGATTTGTAATCAGGTTATAAGATGCGCTGCATTCAGCGCAAATTCTTCTGGATGACAAACGATTAACTACAATATCATCACTAATATCCAAAAATATTGCCTTGTCGATTTTTGCCTGTCTTTTTGACAACCAATTTGCCAGATCTTTATACTGGCTAACAAACCTGGGATAACCGTCAAAAAGTATGTTTTTCCCTGCAGGCTTTTTCTCTTCCAACAGCTTATCTACATATTGAGTCATTTCTTTCTCGGGGATAAGGTTTCCTTTTTCGATAATATTTTTAATTCTTGGATCTTTTTGTGCCAATTCTCTGGCAAAATCACCTGCTTCAAAATAAAAAAGATTATATTTCTTTGCCAATATCTTCCCTTGAGTACCTTTTCCCGAACCTGGCGGTCCTAATAGAATAAGATTCATATTAACTAAACGTGTCGTATCTTTTCATCACTAATTGGGCTTCCAATCCTCTGGTTACCTCAAGAACCACGGAAACTACTATTAAAATTCCCGTCCCACCTATAGCTAAATTGGCAACACCCAGAAAATTTTGAAAAACAGACGGAAGTATAGCAATAAACCCCAAAAAAATTGCTCCGACTAAAGTAACCCTATTTAAAACCTCCGAGAGAAAATGTATTGTTTGGGTTCCCGGTCTTATGCCTGGGATAAAACCCCCATTTTTTTGTAGATTTTCGGAAATTTTCTCCGGATTAAATACAACCGCAGTATAAAAATAAGTAAAACCGACAACCATCAAAAAATACACCACGTTATAAACGACAGATTGGGGGTTAAAAAGCTTGGTAACTTCAGAGGCTATAGAAGCAATTTTTGCGTTTCCTATTCCCGACAAAAACTGACCTGCAAAAGAAGGTAGTAATACCAAAGAAACCGCAAAGATGATAGGAATGACTCCAGCTTGATTTAGTCTTAAAGGCAAATATGAGGATGTTAACCCCGTACGTCCCGTTCTCCTGGCATAATTGATGGGAATCCTTCTGGTTGCCTCATTCATAAATACGATCATCCCTACAACTAAAATGGCAACAACTAAAAATATCAGCATCTTGAGAACATCCTCTGATCTGATTACCGAAACTGATTGTCCCAAAACGATTGGAAGCCTGGCTACTATTCCTGCAAAAATTAAAAAGGAGATACCGTTACTTATCCCGTATTCGGAAATTAGTTCTCCCAGCCATACAGCCAACATGCATCCCGCAGTCATGGTAACTATCAGAGCCAAAAGTGAAATAGGGGATAGATTTGTTATTACATTTTGATTTCTTAATAAGCTGTACATCGCAAACGATTGAAGTGCAGCAATAGGCACTGTTAAAAATCTTGTATATTGGTTAATTTTTTCCTGTCCGTATTCTCCTTCTTTGGAAAGCTCTTCCAGAGAAGGGACCACAAAGGTTAAAAGCTGCAAAATAATAGATGCATTAATGTATGGATTTAAACCCAAGGCCATGATGGAAAAGTTGGCAAGAGTTCCCCCGCTAAACACATCGAGTAAAGAAAGAAGAGGACTTCCCAAGAAAAGTGCCTGAAGAGAGGTTCTGTCGATACCTGAAACCGGAATATGTGCAATAAGTCGAAAAACAATAAGAATTGCGGCTGTAATCAATATTTTTTTTCTGACATCGGGAGACTTAAAAGTCTTAGAAAAAAAATTAAGAATTGATTTGAGCATATATTAATCTCGTAAAATTTTTCCTCCTGCCTTTTCAATCTTTTTGGCAGCCGATTTTGAAATGGGGATAGCTACAGAGAACTTCTTTGTTAATTCCCCATCACCCAAAATCTTCACTCCAAACTGTTTCGCATCATCTTCTTTTACAATACCATGCTTGACCAATAAATTTATATCTATCTTTGAACCAGTAGGCAGCATATCCAAGTATCCCAACTTCACAATTAAAGGTTTTTTCCCTGCCTTGAATTTTCCCTTACCTCTTCTTAAGGGAAGCCTTTTAATAAATGATTTCTTTACTTTTACTCCCTCAAAAATGATATTTATTTTGCCTCTACTTTTTTGCCCTTTTTGACCTCGCCCAACCGTGTGGGCTCCCCGGCCGCTTCCGTGACCTCTTCCGATTCTTCTTTTACCCTTTGTTACAGTTTTAACTAAGTTAACCATATTTACTCCTTTCTAGATTTTTTCTTTTTGTCTATTTCTGATATTTTCTTTAAAGCAGCAAGCGTTGCATAAACATTTGATGCTTTATTTTTTGTTCCCAAGATTTTTCCCGAAGCATCTTTGATACCCGCCGCCTCCAAAACTACTCTTACAGGACCTCCTGCTATAATACCCGATCCCGGAGGAGCAGGTTTAAGCATTACTTTAGCGGCTGAGAATTTTTCCGAGATCGAAAAGGGTATGGTTGTTCCGGCTAAAGGAATTATATCCATTCTTCTTTTAGCAGCTGATATTGCTTTGGTTATGGCGCTTCTGACGTCTTGCGCTTTAGACAATGCTACTCCGACTTTCCCTTTTTTATCTCCCACAACTACTAGAGCCGAAAACCTTATTTGATTTCCACCTTTTGTTTTTTTTGAAATCCTTTTTATTTGGATTACCTTTTCTTCGTATTCGCTAAAAGGCCTACCCTGATTCATTCTATCTGGTGTATACATTTTAAAAAATTAAACCTCCCTTTCTTGCTCCTTCAGCTACAGCTTTTACTCTTCCGTGATATTTATATCCGCTTTTGTCAAAAATAACCTTTGTAATTTTTTTCTTTTTGGCCATTTCAGCAATCTTCTCACCCAAGAGATATGCCGCATCCACCTTTGTTTTCCCTTTAATTTCTTTCTCCAATTTCTTGATTGATAAAGCAACAACGGTTTTTCCCAACGCATCGTCAATAATTTGAACATATAATCCCTTATTGGATCTATAAACCGACAATCTGGGTCTACCCTTTGTTCCGAAAATATTTACTTTTACTCTTTTTTTCCTTTTTAAAAATTTATTGTCCATAATTAAAATATTTAAGCTGCTTGTCCTTGAGCCTTTGCGGCTTTACCGGCCTTTCTTCTGATTACTTCCCCCAAGTAGAGAATCCCTTTACCTTTATAGGGTTCTGGTGGCCTTACCGAACGAATTTTGGCCGATATCTGTCCTACTACTTCTTTATCTATTCCGTCAACAGTTATAACATTTTTTTCAACTTTAAAAGTTATGTTATCAGGTGCAGATACTATTGCAGGTTGGGAATATCCGACGGTTAACCTCAAATCTTTCCCTGCTACCTCTGCTCGATAACCAGTTCCAACCAATTCAAGTTTTTTAGACCAGCCTTCGCTTACTCCCTTTACAGCATTGGCAATTAGAGCTCTAAATGTACCGTACATTGGCTTTGCAGCTTCATTTTTGATATTACTCGTAATAAAAATTTTACCCTCTTTTTCTTCTACTTTAATATCCTTAGGACATTTATTTTCCAGTGTTCCTTTCGGCCCTGTAATTTTTAAAATGTTATTAACAACAGATACACTTACCCCAGAGGGTATGATAATCGACTGTTTTCCGATTCTACTCATATTTTTATAAAATTTCTGCCAATACTTCTCCTCCGACACCTTTTTTAATCGCTTCTCTGGAGGAAAGAATTCCCTTGGAAGTCGAAAGTAAAAGGAAAGAGGGAGACCTGTAACTTTCCAGTTCTTCCTTTCCCATGTAAATTCTCAAACCGGGTTTTGAAATAATTTTTATATTACTTAATACCGGCTCCTTCTTAACATAAGCAATTCTTACTCTTAAGATATTGTCTTCTTTTGAGACTTCTTTAATATATCCCAAATGCTGTAAGCTTTTGGCTACTGCCTCTACTAAATTGGTTCTACCCACCACAAACTCTTTTTTACCCGTATGAGATATGTTTTTAAATCTTATTAAAAAATCTCCCACAGGATAATTGGTCATTTTAATAACCTTAGGTTTTAAAATGTTTTTATTTTGTCTTTTAGTTTTTTCTTTTGCCATAGTAAAAAAATTATTACCAGCTTGCCTTCTTTACACCCGGAATATTTCCTTGATGAGCCTGCTCTCTAAAACATAAACGACACAAACCAAACCTTCTTAGATAACCTCTGGATCTTCCACAAAGTCTACATCTATTCCTATAGCGGATTTTGTACTTTAATTTTTTTGTTTCTCTCACTTCTTTTGATGTTTTTGCCATATTTTTATTAATAATTAATTTTTCTCAAAGGGCATTCCCAATAATTCCAACAGTCTTCTTGATTCTTCCTTACTATTACTATTACTATTTGTAACAATTGTAATCTCCAAACCAAACGGTTTTGTTACTTTACTCATATCAACATCCGGGAATACCGTATGTTCTTCAATTCCCAAAGTATAATTTCCAGCCTTGTCAAAACTTTTTACCGGTACCCCTCTAAAATCTCTAAGTCTGGGAAGTACTATTGAAATTAACTTGTCTAAAAAATCATACATTCTAATTCCTCTTAAGGTTACTTTTAAACCTACAGGCATGCCTTTCCTCAGGTTAAAGGTCGCAATTGAAACCCTTGCCTTCTGAATTGAGGGAGTTTGTCCTGTAATTACTCCCAAATCTCTTTTACAAGATTCCATCAGTTCTTTACTTTTAGCAATCTCTGCGGTTCCTGAATTCACCACAATTTTTTCAATCCTAGGAGTAGCCATGGGATTTTTAATAGCGAATTCTTTGGCAAGTTGTTTTGCTATTTCTTTCTCGTACTTTTCTTTTAATCTTGTTATTACTTTTTGCATATTATTTAGAATCTATTTGTTTACCACATTTTTTGCAGATACGAACCTTTTCTTTATCGACTAGTCTTATGCCAACCCTTGTTGCTTTTTTACATTTGGGGCAAATTAGAGCCACTTTAGAAAAAATCATGGGTCTTGGAATTTCATAAATTCCTCCCTTTTGACCTTGATATCCCTTGACGTGTTTTTTATAAATATTAATCCCGGGAATAACCAATAAACCCTTTTTGGCAAATATTTTCTCAATTTCTCCATCTCTGCCTTTATCTTTTCCTGTTAGGACTTTTATTTTGTCACCGACTTTTAGTTTTAACATGTTTTTTTAAACTACTTCCCTTGCCAATGAGGCAATTCTCGTGTAACCCGCCTCTTTTATTTCTCTGGCTACCGGTCCGATTATTCTTGTTCCCCTGGGAAGACCCTGATTATCTATTACCACCCCGGCATTATCGTCAAATCTAACATAGCTTCCGTCTCTTCTGGAAATCTCTTTTCTGCATCTCACTATTAAAACCTTTACTTTTTCCCTATCTGTTACAATTCCTCCGGAATCTGCTCCTCTTACAACACAGTTAACAATATCGGCAATTGTAGCTTTCTTGCCGATTCTTGCAGGAACACCTATAACCATAAGTTTCTTGGCACCCGAATTGTCGGCAGGAGTTAGCATACTTCTTAACTGAATCATACTTATTTTGTTCCTTTCTTTGCTTTTCCAGGTTTTTCCTTCTCCATTATTTTAATAACTTTCCATTTCTTAAGTTTGCTATACGGCTTACTTGCTACAAATTTGACCGTATCCCCCTCTTTTGTTCCCAATTCGTCATGTACATGAAATTTTTTAATTCTTTTAAATCTTTTTTTATACATGGGGTGAACTACAACACTTTCGACCGCAACAGTTGCAGTTTTAGCCATCTTGGTTGATATTACTTTTCCGGTAAATATTTTCATTATTTATCCTTTTCTTTCTCTATTATCTCTTTTTCGGTAATAAGAGTTAAAATTCTGGCAATTTCTCTCTTGATATTCCTCATTTTGCTGGTATTTTTTTCCTGACCAGCTTTGGTCTTTGCAAACAATAAAGACGTCTCTTTCTTCTTATCAAAGACCATCTTTTTTAAATCACTAATATTTTTTTCTTTTAAGCTTTCAAAATCTTTCTTTTTCATATAATTATTCGTTTTTAAATACTACTTTTGTCTTAAAAGGCATTTTAGCTGCCGCTCTGGCAAATGCTTTCTTTACGACATCCTCGGATAATCCCGCTACTTCAAAAAGAATTCTTCCAGGTTTAACTACCGCAACATATCTGTCTATCTCTCCTTTTCCTCCCCCCATCCTATGTCCCGCAGGTCTTGATGTTACGGGTTTATCAGGAAAGACTCTTACCCACACCTTACCCCCTCTTTTGATGCTATGAGTAATTGCTCTTCTTCCGGCTTCTATCTGGGCGCTATTAAGCCACGTCCTTCCCAAGGCTTTAAGGCCGTATTCTCCAAAAGCCAGAGTTGATCCCCTTTGGGCCAATCCTCTTCTTTTTCCCCTGAAATCTTTTCTAAATTTTCTTCTTTTTGGTTGTAACATATTAATCTTTTTTCTTATGGATAAAAACTTTTACTCCGACATATCCTCTTTTCAAAAGAGCAGGTACTTGAGCATAATCTATTACTTCTCGCATTGTTTGCGCAGGAACCGAACCCATATGAAATTTCTCCGTTCTGGATATTTCTGCTCCTTCAATTCTTCCCGCAAGCACAATTTTTATCCCTAAGGCTCCTCCCTGCATGACCCTTTCCATTGCTTTAGTGACAACCCTTCTGTGGGGTATCCTTCGTTCCATTTCCTGGGCAATTCGGGTAGCTACCAAAATAGCCGATGTTTCCGGATTTTCTACCTCATTTACTCTGATGTCAATTTTAAAATTCTTGGCTGGTTTTTCATTTCCTTTAGAAAAAAAAGAAAGTATAAATTTTTTGATATCTTCTAATCCCGATCCTCCTCGTCCAATTACCACACCAGGTCTGGCTACAGTAATTGTTATGACCATACTTTTAGGAAGTCTTTCGATTTCAACGTTTGTTATTCCGGCCAATTTTAGCTTTTCCATCAAAGCTCGTCTAATCTTAATATCTTCAATTAAATATTCTTTATACATTTTATTGTCAGAAAACCAACGTGATTTCCAGGGTAAAAAAGAACCCATTCTAAAACCTGTTGGATTTATTTTTTGTCCCATTATTTATTTTTTAGAAACCTCCTCTTTCTTGGCTTGCTGCAAATCTTCTTTTTTTAAAGTTTTACCTTTCTCTTCCTGTTTTACCTCTTTAACAGCGTTTTTTTGAATTTTAGTATCTTTGGTTTTATCACTTTTGGTAGCAAGAATAACTCTGATATGACTCATTCTCTTTTTGATCGGATGCCATCTGCCCCTTGATATCGCCCTTCCTCTTTTAAGTCTCGGGCCTTCTCCGATTCGGATTTCTTTAAAAAATAAATCATTATCCGCAATTCCTCGGTCTTTAGCATTAGCAATAGCTGTCTGAATTACTTTCCGCAAAGGTTCACTGGCATTTTTGTCTATGAAAGGTAATACCTCGACAGCTCTGACCGGGGTTAGTTTTTTTATCATCACAACCACCGGCCTAATTTTTCTGGGTGATAGTCTAACATACTTCTGTGTAGATATAATTTCCATATAATTTTTAGGTTTTTTCCAATATTCTTTTCACTACTTGTCCGTGTCCTCTAAAAGTTCTGGTAGGTGCAAATTCTCCGAGCCTATGTCCAACCATATCTTCGGTTATAAAAACGTCGATAAAGACTCTGCCGTTATGAACTTTAAAATACTTACCCACAAATTCAGGGGGTACTTGACTACCCCTAGCCCAAGTTTTAATCGGATTTTCTTTTGTCCCCATACCTCCTCCAATCTTTTTTAAAAGATTCTTATCTATATATGGACCTTTTTTACTGCTTCTTGACATAAATTATCTTCCTCTCTTTCTTCCTTTAACTATTAGTTTGTTTGAATATTTACTTCTTTTCCTGGTTTTTCCCACAGCGGGTTTGCCGTAAGGAGTTTTGGGATATTTCAACCCCACTCCGCTTCTTCCTTCTCCTCCTCCATGAGGATGGGATGCCGGATGCTGTGCGGTACCTCTGACGGTTGGTCTTATTCCCATCAGTCTTTTTCTGCCTGCTTTTCTGAGATTGATGTTTCTTGCTTCGATACTTCCTACTTGGCCAATGGTTGCAAGTGAATCGGGATTGAACTTCTTGACTTCTCCCGAAGGTAATTTTACCAACACAAAATCCTTTTCCTTGGCCATTAGAACAGCTGCACTACCTGCACCCCTTACCAGCTGTCCGCCTTTACCCGGCATTATCTCAATATTATGGATGATAGTTCCAGTTGTAATATTTTTTAAAGCTAGAGCGTTTCCTGCTTCCAAGGGTGCTTTTGCAGAAGCAATTACCTTTTGGCCTTCAACTAATCCCAAGGGAGCTAAAATATAGCGCCTTTCACCGTCTTCGTAAAGGATAAGTGCTATTTTAACGTTTCGATTGGGATCGTATTCCAATCTTTCAACTTTTCCCCAAATTCCCAGTTTATCTCTTTTAAAATCAATCTCTCGTAAAAATCTTTTTACTCTTCCTCCCTGGTGTCTTACGGTAACAGTTCCGCCAAAACCCCTGCCAGATTTTTTAGGTAATATTTTTATTAAATGTCTCATTTATTTTTTACCTCCTTTGGTTTCAAAAACACTTATTTTTTCTTTTTCCCGCAAGACTACAATTGCTTTCTTTACAGCCTTTACAACCGTTTTTCTTCCGGAATAATTCTTTTTTATTCCCTTAACTTTGTTCATGGTTCTAATCTTTACAACATGCACATCAAACGTTTCATTTATGGCATCTCTAATTTCCCGCTTATTAAATCTGGGGTCAACATAAAATGTATAAATACCGTCTTTGGCCAAGAGATTTGTTTTTTCAGTAATAACTGGTTTTAATTTCATTTTTTGGTTACCTTTCCTGATTTTGGTGTTTGGGATTTTTCTTTAGTAATTCTTTCACTTTTTGCAAAAATTCCTTTGTCCAAAAGTATTAAACCACCGTAATAAACATCGTATGCGTTAAGATTTTTAAAAGATTTGATTGATGCGTTTTTAATGTTTTTTAGAAAGAAATGATCTCTAGGGTTTTGATCAACTACAAAAGTGGTTATTTTATTAACCTTTTTTAGTTTTTTGGAAATTTTATCAATAAATTTTGCAACTTCTTTTGTCTTCTTAAAAAACTTTAGAGAATCAACGGCTATAATATCTCCATCTTCAAGTTTTGCGGTAAGTGCCATAGCCAAGGCTTTCTTCCTCATCTTGGATGAAAGTGTAAGTATTCTTTTTATTCCCGTAGGTCCGTGGGCAATACCTCCGCCGACAAATATGGGAGCACTTTTGGCACCATGTCTGGCAAAACCCGTCCCCTTCTGACGATAAATTTTTCTGGTAGATATTCTTACTTCCCCTCTGGTCTTTGTTTTATTTAAACCCGGATGTTTTCTGTCCCCATAAACTCTTATCGCCTGGGAAAGTAGCTCCAAGTTTAACTTCTCCTTGAAATTTGCTGGAGTTAAAATATCTCCCTTTTTGCTGGCATCGATTGAATAAACATCTATTTTATTCATTTTTAACCTCCTCGTTTTCTTTCTTTTCTTCTTGAACTTCTTCCACCTGTTGAACTTTTATTTCAGGAGCTTCTTCAACCAACTCTTCAAGTTTACCTGAGGCTACTTTTTTAACTAAAAGTAAACTTCCGGTTGACCCTGGAACCGGACCGGAAATTGCCAATTTATCTTGCTCACTATCCATTTCAGCAACTATCAAATTTTTTATAGTTACCCTATCTTGTCCCATTCTTCCCGCCATATGCTTGCCTTTATAGACTCTTCCCGGGGTTGTTCCTTGGCCTATAGAACCAGGTGCTCTTAATCTATCCGATTGTCCGTGAGTTTTTGGTCCTCCGGCAAAATGCCATCTTTTGACAACACCTGCAAAACCTTTACCTTTGCTGATTCCTGTAACATTTACTAAATCACCAACCTTAAAAACATCCACAAGTTTAAGAACATCTCCTACTTTAAAATCTGGTTTACTTTCAAGTCTAATTTCCCTTAAAAAACGCGGGGCTTTTTTGTCTTGAGTTACCCCGCGTAAATGTCCTTGTAATGGTTTGGTTATATTTTTAATTTCCTTCTTACCATAACCTAGTTGGACACCCCAATAACCATCTGTGTCCGGATTTTTTATTTGAGTTACAACACAAGGACCCACGTTTATCCACGTAACAGGAACCCTTGTGCCTTCTACAAAGGTCTGACTCATTTTCTGTTTAGTTCCAAGAAGTGTATTTAACATTTTTTACACAAAAAAAGGCGCCAGAGGCACCTTTGGGTACTTCTAGAATCCTTTGCGTGGTTTATATGTAACGAAACATCTCCACGATGCGTCGATTATAACAAAATATACCCATCTTAGGCAAGTATAACTTATCTTAAGTTACGTGTTTTTCGACCAGGAGAAATTGGGGTACTAATAAAGAAATTACATCTTTATTTCAATCGAAACTCCTGCAGGAAGATCCAGATTTGAAAGGGAATCAATCGTACGCTCAGAGGGATCCTGAATTTCAATAAGTCTTTTGTGAACCAGAATTTCAAAATGTTCTCTGGCGTCTTTATCGGTAAAAGGAGAGGTTTGAACCGGAATAAGTGTTCTTTTTGTGGGTAGAGGTATCGGGCCAACTATTTTTGCACCAGTCGCTATAGCGACGTCTAGAATTTTAGCTGCCGCATCATCGACCACTCTGTGGTCATAAGACTTAAGTTTTACTCGTAATCTTCCTGTTGGCATACCTCTTTAAAGTGCAAGTAGTTTGGGCGAATTTAAGCGATTATTTTGGTAATAACTCCCGCTCCAACCGTGCTTCCGCCTTCTCTTATTGCAAATCTTAAACTTTCTTCCATAGCTACCGGTTGAATAAGTTTTGCTTTCATTTTTGCATTATCTCCAGGCATAACCATCTCTATACCTTCTGGTAGAGTAACTTCTCCCGTAACATCGGCGGTTCTTACGAAAAATTGGGGTTTGTAACCTGTAAAGAAAGGTGTATGTCGTCCACCCTCGTCTTTGGAAAGGATATAAACTTCTGCCTCAAATTGGGTATGAGGAGTAATTGAGCCTGGTTTTGCCAAAATTTGTCCTCTTTCGACATCGTCTTTTTCGATGCCCCTAAGAAGTACTCCGACATTATCTCCGGCTTGGGTTTCGTCCAAAGTTTTTCTAAACATTTCCAAACCTGTTACAACTGTTTTCTTGGTATCTTTTAAACCTACTATTTCCACTTCCTCATTAAGTTTTAATTTTCCTCTTTCTACTCTTCCTGTTACTACCGTTCCTCGTCCCTTGATAGCAAAAATATCTTCAATAGGCATCAGGAATGGTTTTTCAGTATCTCTTTTGGGATCAGGAATATATTCATCAACAGCTTTCATCAGTTCCAAAATCTGCTTTTGAGCCTCAGCATCTCCTTCAAGAGCTTTAAGAGCACTTCCTCTTATAACCGGAACTTTATCTCCGGGAAACTCATATTTGGTTAAAAGTTCTCTAATTTCCTGTTCAACCAAATCGATAATTTCAGGATCGTCAACCGTATCTACTTTATTAAGAAAAACTACAAGTGCTGGTACGTTGACTTGTCTTGCTAAAATAACGTGCTCGGTTGTTTGAGGCATTTTTCCGTCGGCGGCTGAAACTACCAAGATAGCTCCGTCCATTTGAGCTGCTCCTGTGATCATGTTCTTAATATAATCGATATGACCCGGGGCATCGATATGGGCATAATGGCGTTTTTCTGTTTCGTATTCTATATGGGAAATATTAATAGTGACTCCTCTTTCTTTTTCTTCAGGAGCACTATCTATTTGATCAAATTTAAGAGGTTGAGTCTTATTGCCAGGCTGTTTTGATAAAACTGTAGTTATGGCAGCTGTAAGAGTGGTTTTTCCGTGATCCACATGACCAATAGTACCAATATTTACATGGGGTTTGGTTCTTTCGTATTTTTGTTTTGCTTCTCCAGCCATATTTTTAAAAATTAAAAGGGCATAACAGCCCTCATATCGATAGATACTGACCCGTATTATAAATGAGGCTAAGCAAAGCTGTCAAGAGCTAATTAAATTAATACCTCTTAACAACTTTATTCGCTGCCAAATTTTCTACCAAATTTTTAGGCATTTCTTCATAATGACTCGGCTCCATATAATAACTTGCTCTTCCTTGGGATATCGAGCGCAGTTTAGTTGCATAACCCGATAGTTCCGCCAGCGGACACATAGCATTAATTACTGTCATCACTCCTCTTTTTTCAGTACCCTGGATTTGTCCGCGTTTTGCAGATAAATCTCCAATAACATCTCCCATAAATTCATCGGGACAGGTAACCTCCACTTTCATTATCGGTTCCAACACAGTCATATCCGCCTCCCGAGCGGCGTCTTCGACTGCCAAAGAACCTGCAATTTTAAAGGCAATTTCAGACGAATCAACATCATGGTATGTTCCGTCATAGACAATAACCCTCATGTCGGTCATGGGAAATCCTGCCAAAATTCCGTTCTCCATTTTCTCCTTAACTCCTTTTTCGATTGCCGGAATAAATTCGGAGGGGATACTTCCTCCTTTAATCTCTGATTTAAACTCGTTGCCTTCACCCCTGCCTAACGGCTCAACTCTCACCAAACAATGTCCGTATTGACCCCTACCTCCGGTTTGACGAATATATTTTCCTTCTCCTCTGGCAACCTTTTTAATAGTTTCTTTATATGCAACCTGGGGTGAACCGGTTTTTGCCACCACTCCAAATTCCCTCTTCATTCTTTCGACCAACACTTCGAGTTGTAATTCTCCCATTCCGGAAATAATTGTCTGTCCTGTTTCAGGGTTGCTTTTTATTTTAAAAGTAGGATCTTCATCGGATAATTTCTGTAAAGACAAACCCATCTTTTCCTGATCGACTTTGGTAGCCGGCTCAATTGCCAAAGAAATAACAGGTTCGGGAAAACTGATAGATTCAAAAATAATGGGATGGTTGGGATCACAAACAGTATTTCCGGTTGTCGTGTCCTTAATACCTACTGCTGCGACAATTTCCCCAGCATAAGCTTGTTCGATCAACTCCCTCTGGTCCGCGTGCAGAAGAACCAACTTTCCTATTCTTTCACCGGTTCTTTTAGTGGTATTAAGGACGGATTGGCCTGCTTTAATTACCCCGGAATAAATTCTTAAATAGACCAATCTACCGACATGGGGATCAGTTACAACTTTAAAAGCCAAAGCACTTAAGGGCTCCTCATTTTTAGGATGCCTAATTTCCTTCTCACCGGTTTTGGAATTTACTCCTTCAACAGGTGGTACATCGTCAGGAGATGGTAAGAATTCAACAACAGCATCCAAAAGGGTCTGAACTGTCGCGGTTCTATTATCTCCCCCTAAAATCGGGAAGAACTTACCGGTTATGACTCCTTTTCTTATTGCCCTTTTAATATCCGCTTCGTCCAATTCCTTACCCTCCAAATATTTGGTCAGCGATTCATCGTCATATTCGGCAACTTTTTCTACCAAATCACTTCTGTACTTCTTAGCTTCATCTAGCAAATCCGCAGGTATCTCTTCCTCAGTTAATTTGGCATCATCAATTCCTTTATAGGTAAAGGCTTTCATTTTGATAATGTCTACAATTCCTTTCAGTTCGTGCTCTGAACCTATGGGGATCTGAATGGGGGAGGCGTTTGCACCCAGTCTCTCTTTTATAGATTTAATGCTTCCTTCGAAATCCGCTCCGATTAAATTTAATTTATTTAGAATACAAATTCTGGGAACATTGTATCTATCAGCTTGCCTCCAAACTGTCTCGGATTGACTCTCCACTCCGGTTCTACCGTCAAAAACCATTACTGCCCCATCCAATACTCTTAAAGAACGCTCCACTTCAGCCGTAAAATCAATATGCCCTGGTGTATCTATAATATTGATCCTATAATGCCCTGGCTCGACTGAGGTGTCACTTTTTAAATCCCAAAAAGTAGTAATTGCGGCAGATACAATTGTGATTCCCCGTTCTCTTTCCTGATCCATCCAGTCTGTAGCAGTGGTACCCTCATCAACACTACCTAATTTATAAGTTTTTCCGGTTTCAAAAAGAATTCTCTCGGTTGTAGTGGTTTTGCCTGCATCAATATGGGCAATAATGCCAATGTTACGGATTTTTTCCATGGGAAGATTACGGTCCTGGGTAGCCGTAACTATTAAAGCCGCTTTTCTTTTAATTTGTTGTCCTGCCATTAATATAATTTAAGTTAATTAAACTTTAGAAGTGTCTTAAGTTAAATAAAATTACCACCTAAAGTGAGCGAAAGCTCTATTTGCCTCTGCTACCCTTTCAATTTCCTGCCTCTTTTTTACCGCTCCCCCTTCGCCTTTTGCTGCTTCAAGTATTTCAGCTGCCAGCTTTTGGGCAAAAGTTTTATATTCACTGCTTGGACGCAAATTTGCAGCCTTAATAAGCCATCTGGTAGACAAAGAGTCTTTGCGTGGACCTCTGACACTGATGGGGACTTGGTAGGCGGCTCCTCCGATTCTTCGGGGTCTGACTTCCATGGTGGGTCTGATGTTATCCAGTGCCTGGATAAATATCTTTAAAGGATCTTCTTTTGATTCTTCCTTGATTATTTCAAAAGCTTGGTAAACCTCTTTCGTCACAACAGATTTCTTACCGTCTTTCATAGCACGGTTGATCAGTTTTGCAACCATCTTATTTTTGTAGATCAAGTCTACTTTGATATTTCTTAATTTTGAACTTCCTTTTCTGGCCATATTTTTTATTAGTTTTAAGCTTCCGCAGTCTTTGCAGGAATCCCCACACCTTCCTTTTTGGTTCCATATCTGCTTCTTGATGTTTTTCTCCCTACGACTCCAGTTGTATCCAATTTCCCTCTAACCACCTCGTATTTTACTCCTGGTAAATCTTTCACACGTCCTCCTCTGATCATAACAATCGAATGCTCGGCTAATTCATGTCCTTCTCCAGGAATATAGGCTGTTACTTCCTGCTTATTGGATAGTCTTACCCTTGCAACTTTTCGCAAAGCCGAATTAGGCTTTTTGGGAGTCATTGTCCTTACTTGTAATACAACACCGCGCTTAAAAGGAGAGGGGTGTTCTGCAAATCTTCTGTCCTTAGCGTTAAACCACTTTTTTAAAGCCGCTTTTTTAGTCTTTTTGACGATTTTTACGCGGCCTTTTCTTACCAATTGTGAAACTGTCGGCATAATAATGAATTAAAATTTTAAACTCTGAATTTTTTACTAATCAAGGTATTTTACTCTAATTCCAGCCTTGCGGCAAGATGGCTCTTTCAGGAGTAACAGGAATAATTCTTCCTATAATAACATTTTCTTTCAATCCAATAAGCCGGTCTTCTCTACCTCGCAAAGACGAATCTGTCAAAATATCGGTCGTTTGTTCAAACGAGGCGGCAGAAAGCCAGCTTTCGGTGTGAAGCGCCCTTTTGGTTATTCCCAAAATAACCTGTTGAGCACTGGCCGGTTCTCCTCCTGCTGCCAAGATTCTTTCGTTTTCCTCTTCAAACGTAGCTTTTTCAACCAACTCTCCCGGTAAAAGAGTAGTATCTCCTGCTGTTACGATTTTTACCTCGTCACTCATTTTTCGCACAATTACCTCAAAATGTTTATCGTTTATGGGAATTCCCTGAGACTCATAGACTGTTTGTATCTGGTTAACCAGATATTCCTGAGCCTCTCTTAATCCTCTGATTGAGAGTACTTCTTTGATGTCCAATGACCCCACGGCCAGAGCCGTACCTGCATCGATCAATTGTTTATCTGCAACCGCTAATTTTAAAGTCTTAGGAATAATATATTCCCTTTCTTCTTTGGGTTTAGATGATGTGGTAATAATTACTTTCCAGCCATCATCCGTTTCTTCTGCTTTAACTTTTCCGGGAATTTCAGAAAGCGGTGTCAAAATTTTAGGTGTTCTTGCTTCAACAAGCTCCTCGACTCTGGGTAAACCTTGTGTAACGTCGATTGCTACAACTCCAGCGGTATGTTTGGATCTTAACGTAAGTTGGGTTCCCGGCTCACCAATAGATTGTGCTGCAATTACCCCAACAGGTGTTCCTATACCAACCATCTTATTGTTGGACATATCCCAGCCGTAGCAAGCCGCACAGATTCCATATCTCGTCTTGCAAGTAAGGGGGGATCTGACAGTAACTTCCTCAACACCCTGCTTGTCGATTTCTTTGGCATTTTCTTCATTTATCAGTTCTCCTTTTTTAACCAAAACTTTTTTATTTTTGGTAACCACATCTTTAACCAGGATTCTACCCAAAATACGTGGGGCAAATTTAGAAGTTCTACTGCCCCTTTTAATAGTAAAGCCGTCTTCACTCCCGCAATCTTCCATTCTTACTATCACATCATGGGCAACATCAACCAATCTTCGAGTCAAATATCCTGCATCGGCGGTCTTTAGAGCAGTATCGGTTAATCCTTTTCTTGAACCCCTACTTGAGGTGACGTATTCAAAAACCGACAAACCTTCCCTAAAATTCGATTTAATAGGAAGGTCTACTAATTTACCCAAAGGATCCACAACCAAACCTCTGATTGCAGCAAGTTGTTTTACTTGGTCTCTACTGATTCTTCCAACGCCTGCGTCAATTACAATTCTTATGGGATTTGAGGGTTCTAATAAATCCCAGGTTTTATTGGCTAATTCCTCTGATACTTCAATCCAAACTTCGTGGGAAAGCCTTTTCTTTTCATCATTGGTAATTAATCCTTGAGCAAAATTAGTTTCTATTTCCTCAATTCTGACTTCTGCTTCTTTCAGCGTTTTTTCTTTATCCGGATGAACCAAAGCATCGGGTATTCCAAAGGATAAACCCGAAATTGTTCCTCCCATAAAACCAAGATCTTTAATGGCATCTATCATCAGGACAACTTTTTTGATATCAACAGTGACAAATGCTTTACTGAAAATATCTTTAATAACTGATGAGGAAACTGCCTGATTTACATAATCAAAGTTTTCGGGAAGTATCTCATTAAAGAATATTCTTCCGACAGTAGTATCCAACAATTCTTTACCAAATCTTAAGGTAATTATCTGTCTTGCTTGAATTTTGCCTGACTGATAGGCAAATATTGCCTCATCTTTATCGGAAAAAACACTGTTGCTGGGTTTAATCCTTTCATCAACAGATGTAAGATAATAAACACCCAAAGCCATTTCTTTTCTTGAAGGTATTACGATGGGTGAACCGTCTGCCGGCTTAAGTAGGTTATTACTAGGTAGCATTAATTCTTCACATTCTTTAATAGCTTTTTGTGACAAGGGAACATGAACCGCCATTTGGTCCCCGTCAAAATCTGCATTAAATCCGTTACAAACTGCCGGATGAAGTCTAATAGCATCTCCCTCAATTAAAACCGGATAAAAGGCCAAAATACTTAGTTTATGAAGAGTGGGAGCTCTATTAAGAATAACTGGGTGGTTTTTGGTAATTTCCTCCAAGATATCAAAAACTTCCGGAGGTTTTCTTTCAAGCATATTTTTGGCACTTTTTACGTTTGGTGCAATTCCTCTGGCAATCATCTCTTTTAAGACAAAAGGTTTAAACATCTCCAATGCCATTTCTTTGGGAAGTCCGCATTCATTAAGCTTTAATTCCGGACCAACAACTATGACCGATCTTCCCGAATAATCGACCCTTTTACCTAAAAGATTCTGCCTGAATCTTCCCTGCTTTCCCTTAAGCATATCTGACAAACTTCGCAAAGGTTGTCTTCCTCTTCCTCTTCTTGTTGCTTTGCGCTGTGAAGCATCAATCAAGGAGTCCACAGCTTCCTGAAGCATTCTTTTTTCGTTTCGTAAAATAATATCCGGGGCTCCTAAGCTTATAAGATGCTTTAATCTGTTGTTTCTATTAATTACTCTTCTATACAGGTCGTTCAAATCGCTGGTAGCAAACCTGCCTCCCGAAAGCTGAACCATAGGTCTTAAATCGGGTGGTAATACCGGTAAAACTCTTAATATCATCCAGGTTGGGGTAACTTTTGCTCTTCTTAGACCGTCAACCAACTTTAATCTTTTGCAGATTTTGACAAAACGCGAACTGGTGGTTTTTACCTCATTTAATTCTTTTCTCAAATCAACCAATAATTTCTCTAAATTAATTTTTTCGATAGCAGAAAGAACCGCTTCTGCTCCCATTCTCGCTTCAAAAAAGTTAGCAGCCGAATGAATTACAAGCTGTTCATACTCTTCTTCGGTTAAGATACTTGAAAGAGTTAAGTTCTTGACTAAAGAAATTAGGTTTTCAAAAAGAGAATTTGATCTTTCAAAACTTTGGTTTTGTTCTTCTGTAATCGATTGTTCCTTTTTCCTTAATTCGAGGTCTATTTCCGAAATTGCCAGTGCTGCTTGTTCTTTATCTTTTATTTTACCCCTTATTTTATCTCTTGATTCTTTAGCCTGTTTTTCAAGTTCTTCCTTTCTTTGGCTAAATACTTCCGATATTTCCTTTAAACCTTTATTTTTGGCATCGTCGAGAGTCTTAAGAGCCTCTTTCCTACCTTTATCATCAATCTCCAAAACCAAATATCTAGCAAAGTAAATAACCTGCTCAATCGCTCTGGGAGCCGCATTTAACAAAAGTGATATTTTTGAAGGGGCTCCTTTAAAAAACCATACGTGGGCAACGGCTGTTGCCAAACTGATATGTCCCATTCTTTCGCGTCTGACTCTGCTCTGGGTAACTTCGACTCCGCATTTATCGCAAATTACTCCCTTATAGCGAATTCTTTTATACTTTCCGCAGTAACATTCCCAATCTTTAGTCGGACCAAAGATTCTTTCATCAAACAATCCGTCTTTTTCGGGCTTTAAAGTTCGATAATTAATAGTTTCTGGCTTGGTAATTTCTCCACGGGACCATTTCCTGATATCTTCGGGTGATGCGAGTTTGATTATCAGGCTTTTGAAATCTTTTAATGTTTTTAAATCAGATAACGGTTCCATAATAATTTAATTTTTTTATTCTACTTTTTTGACTTCCTCAATTTCCATTGGTCCTTCGGGACTAATAAGTTCCGGGGTTGCAACCATCTCTCCACCAGCTTCTTTCATCAACTCTTCTCCTTCCTTTAACTCTTCTTCTTCACTTTCTTTATAAACTCCCCCTACCGCATCTATTGACAATCCCAATGAGTTTAATTCTCTAACCAATACCCTAAAGCTTTCGGGTATGGTTGCCTCGGGAATATCCACTCCCTTAACTATTGCTTCAAAAGCGCGTGCTCTTCCCAAGATATCGTCTGATTTGATAGTAAGCATTTCCTGCAATGTATAGGCAGCTCTGTGAGCTTCCAATCCCCAAACTTCCATTTCTCCCAAACGCTGACCTCCCATTTGGGCTTTACCTCCAAGAGGTTGCTGGGTAACCAAAGAATAAGGACCCGTACTTCTGGCGTGAGTCTTGTCCTCTACCATATGGGTTAACTTCATTATGTATTCGATTCCGACAACAGTCTCTTCCAAGAAAGGTTCTCCTGTTCTTCCGTCTATAAGTCTGGTTTTTCCGCTTACCGGAAGTCCGGCTTTTTTAAGTTCTGAGGTTATTTCTGCTTCCCCTACCTTATCAAAAACAGGGAGTGCTGCTTTTTGATTTGTTTTGGAAAGTGCCCAACCCAAATGACATTCAAGAAGCTGACCCAAATTCATACGAGCCAGGACGCTTAAAGGAGAAATAATGATATCAACCGGAGTACCATCACTCATATAAGGCATATCATTTACCGGGGAAATTTTAGCAATAACTCCTTTATTACCGTGTCTTCCTGCTACTTTATCTCCAACAGTAATTTTTCTCATTTGAGCTACTCTGACTATCACTTTTTTAATTACTCCCGGACCCAATTCATCACCTTTATCTCTATCTAAAATTTGCACATCAACCACTATTCCTTTTTCTCCGTGGGGAACTCTAAGAGAAGTATCTCTTACCTCTCTTGCCTTCTCTCCAAAAATTGCACGAAGTAGTCTTTCCTCGCTTGTTAATTCCGTTTCTCCTTTTGGAGCAATTTTCCCAACCAAAATATCATTGGGCAAAACTTCCGCACCGATTACAACTATTCCGTCTTCTGCCAGATTAGCAAGTTCTGCTTCGGCAACATTGGGAATATCGCGGGTTAGTTCTTCCGGACCAAGTTTAGTATCCACAACGTCTGCATCGTATTCCTCAACATGAATAGAAGTTAATAAATCTTCCCTGACACATCTGTCTGAAACTACAATTGCATCCTCAAACCCATATCCTTCCAGGGACATATATGCAATTACCAGGTTTTTACCCAATGCCAACTCTCCATTTTCAATTGCGGGTCCATCAGCCAAAAGATCTCCTTTTTTAACATTTTGTCCAGGTTTTACAACCACTCTTTGGTCGTAACAAGTCGAATGCGCGGTTCTTTTGTATTTTGTAAGATAGTAGATCTCCTTTTTTCCTCCCTCAACTACTTCCACTTCCTCGGAAGAAAGGTCATTGGTTTTTTTATTTAATTTAAGTTCTATCTTTTCTCCGTCTGCATATTCAACCTTACCGTCGTTTCTGGCTTTGATCATTCTCTTCATTCCTTCTGCCATTAGTTTTTCCATTCCCGTTCCAACAATAGGAGATTCGGGTGATACCAAAGGTACGGCTTGACATTGCATGTTTGATCCCATTAAAGCTCTATTACCTTCATCGTGAGCCAAAAAGGGAATTAACGACGCAGATGTACCAACGACTTGTCTTGGGGTTACGTCAACAAAATCAACATCCGCGACAGGCCCTTCAAATATAGCTCCTTTATTCCTAAAAGGTACTCTTTTGTCCGTAATATAATCATATCTATCGGTATTTATTCCGGAGTGGGTTATGTGGTACTCTTCTTCATCGTCGGCAGCAAGGTATTCTATTTCGTTGGTTACCTGTATCTTTATTTTTCTACCGTCTTTAATCTTTTTAACTTTTCTATATGGAGTTTCCACAAATCCGAATTCATTCACTCTGGCATATAAAGCAAGATAAGTAACTAATCCAATATTAGGACCTTCTGGTGTTCTTACCGGATCTATCCTTCCGTATTGTGAGGAGTTTACGTCTCGAATTGAAAAAGAAGCTCTTTCTTTATTAATTCCACCCGGTCCCAAAACAGATACTCTTCTAAGGTTATCCAATTCGCTTAAAGGGTTAGTGTCATCAAGAATTGTTGAAAGCTGATTGGAACGGAAGAATTCATTTAACGAAGCAATTAAAGGTCTTGCATTTACCAGAAGTGAGGGATTGGGTTTATCTTCAGGGGAAATCAAACTCATTTTTTCTTTAACCGAACGTTCAAGCCTAAGTAACCCGATTCTTAACGCATTTGTGGCAACCAGTTCTCCCACTCTTCTTAATCTTCTGTTAGCCAAATGGTCAATATCGTCAACCCTTCCTTCTCCGTTTTGCAACTTTATAAGATATGTTAAAACTCCAATTATGTCTTGTCTTGTCAGAACCCAGGTGGATTTTTCATTTGGTAAATTTAATCCCAAACGTTTATTGATCTTAAATCTGCCTACTTTACCCAAAGAATAGCGTCTTGCATCTAAAAACATATTGTCGAAAAGGTTTTCCGCATTTTCCAAAACTATCGGTTCACCCGGCCTCATCTTTTTGTAAATATCAAGAAGAGCCTCTTCTTTTGTTTTAGTTGTATCTTTTTCAAGGGTCTTTTCTATATATTTATGCTGAGGATCTTTATCGACATCTTTAAAAGTCGCAAGTATTTCGTTATTGGTTTCCAATCCCAATGCTCTTAAAAGAACCGTTGCTGTTACTTTTCTTCTTCTGTCTATTCTTGCAGCGATAACGTCGTTTCTGGATATTTCAAATTCTAGCCATGATCCGTGTAGAGGTCTTACTTCACTGCCGTAAAGCATCCTTCCGCTTGCGGCATCCAGATCTCCGGAAAAATAAATTCCGGGTGATCTTACTAATTGGTTAATAACGCATCTTTCGATGCCATTGATGACAAATGTACCGCGGGAAGTCATCTGGGGAATATCTCCCAAAAATACATCTTGAGAAATTTTGTCGCCTGTTCTTTTATTTATCAGGGTTGCTGAAATTTTAATGGGGACGGAGTAATTTAATCCTTTTTCTGCGGCTTTTCTGGGGGAAATTGGTTCTTCACCTAATCGGGGATTTTCAAGAATTAACTGCCAATTTTTACCGGTAAAATCATCAATGGGGGAAATCTCGGATAATTCTTGGGCTATTGCTTCGTCTATAAACAATTTCCAAGAATCTTTTTGGACACTAATCAAATCCAGTTCGGGCAAATTTTTTTCTTCTTTTCCAAAATATCGGCGATTTGTAAGAGTAGACATCGGCGGTTAATAAAAATCTACAAAAATTCAATACGTAAAAAACCCAAGAATTCTTGGGGCGAAAACAAATCAGCGTAAAAAAATTTACGCCTACGGGAGATTATACTAGCTTGTAGGTAGCTGTCAAGCCCCGCTTTGCATTTTAAAAAGAATATTCTTTACTTTCCCAGATATGTTCTGATATTTTCGTTGTGTTCTTCAATGGTTTTTGCGAAATGAATATTACCGTCTTTATCGTGAAGATAAAACCAGTAGGGAGAATCTTGAGGAAAAACAGCGGCTTTAATTGATGATAATCCAGGATTTGAAACCGGAGCAGGAGGAAAACCCGAATATTTGTAGGTATTAAATCTGGAATTAATTTCCAAATCTTCCTTTGTTAAAATCGGCCACCAATTGCAATTAGTATCAATAGATGCTTGACACTTATTGGTTCCCACAGCGTATTGAACTGACGCATCAACCTGAAGGGGCCAACCTGCTTCTGCTCTTTTAATTAAGATCCCCGCAATTGTCGGTCTTTCTTCAATTCCTTTTGCTTCTCTTTCGATTAGAGAGGCTAAAGTTACTATCTGGTTAAGATTTAGACTACCGGAATCTATATCTTTAGAGAAAGCAGAAATTCTATTATCAAATGTAGATTTCATAAAATTAGCTACTTTTTCACCCGACATATCTCTGGGAAAAAGATAAGTATCGGGAAATAAAAACCCTTCTTTTCCCTTGGTATTTTGTAAAAAATCGTTTAAAAAAATTTCCTGTTGATCTTTTTCTTTAATCAAGCTTTGGGCAAATCTAATGCCGATTTCTTCTCTTCTTAATCCTTCAGGAATAGTTGTCCAAACCGAGGTTGGACCCTTGAGAAGTGTTTCTACCAATTTGGGAAGTGAAAAATTTTGAGATAAGTCATACTCTCCTGCCTGGATATTTCCCGAGAAATCCCTTAGCTGAACATATATTTTAAAAGCCAATGTACTTTTAATTAAGTTTTGTTCGAATAGTTTTTGCGCAGTTTGGGAAGCACCATAACCTTTGGGAATTACAAAACGTGAGGTTTCACTATTTAAGGAGACGGGTTGGGAATTTTGATTCCACCAAATAAAGCTGAAAGATAACAAGACTACAACAAGAATAATGGGGACAGCTAATATAAATGCTAAACGCTTCATTTTTAGGATTTAAACTTCTTCAAGAAGAGCACGTCTATACTTTTTTGTTTTGGGGTTATAAACAAAAATTCTTCCGCACGAGCAGGTTACTTTTTCAGTACCTTCCAGATGTTTTGTTCTCTTGGCCTCAGATAGTGGTTTACCACAGCCTACGCATCTTCCTTGTGACAAAAGCCAAGCTTGAATTGGTGATATTACATTCTTAAACATAAGTATCTTACAAGATTATAGCATGAGCATCCTGCTGTCAAACATTAATAGAGAAATTATTAAAAGTATAATCTCTGATTAGCTTTGGTAAATATAATTTTTGCCAGGATTATATAAAAAAATATTTAGATTAGATATTTTCATAGAAAAATACCACAGGCTTACCTTGAGGCTAGATATTCTTGAAGCATAACCGTAGCAGCATAAGCATCTTCGAAATTTTTCCTTTTCTCTCTTTTCACTCCTGCCTCTTGTGAAAACCTCTGAGCGTCATAAGTAGATAGCGTCTCGTCAGAAAAGGAAAGTGGAAGTCGTGTTTTTTCTTTTAAGATTTCCCCAAACCTTCTTGTCTCCTCTGCCATCTCACCTTCCGAAATCCCCAATACTATTTCTTCTATGTTTTCATTTTTAATAACTTCTTTTATTTTCTCTCCCAATACTTCCAAGTCATCATATCTGATGACTTCATATGGCTCTGCTATTTGGGAAAACGCAACAGCAAGACCTATTTTTTTTCTTCCGTAATCAATTCCTAGTATTCTCATACGAAATATCGGGTGGAACTACTTTTGCCCTAACAATTAATCTTTTAGGGTCTCTAGGATCTCCGGGTGGTGTGCAGGTAACTAAAGTCAAATAGGAATCACTAACGTCTTGTTCCAATACTTGAATATCAGTTGGTAAAACTTCAAACATGTCCATCACTCTATAAAGAAAACTCACTCCGTCATAATTAACCTCTATTTCATCACCTTTATTTAAAGTTGGAAGCGTAGAAAAAATAGCTACATAATCTTTGGGATCGTAAAATCTGGGAAGAATGGAGTGTCCGAAAATTACTGCATTTCCGTCTCTTCCAGGAAGTGCTGTTCCCGGATACTGAATTAAACTTTTTGACAAATCTTCGCCACCAATTGCTACTGTTGCATTTTTAATTTTTAATTTTGGAATTGAAATTGTATAGTAGGAAATTTTACTGGCTACGAAATTCTCTTTTTTTGAACCCACGAACCAATTGCTCGCTTTTGTATCATCCCTATTTGCGGATTCGGTACTACCTTTCTCAGAAATCGGACTTATTAGTTTGGGGTATTTTACTTTCGATATCGCCTCATATGAAGCAATCGGATAAATTGTTCCTATTAAAATAATCAAACCCGAAACACCCGAAATAATTGCCGAAATTTTCAAAACAGTTGATCTTTTCATAAAATATCTTATATCAATCCGCTGCTACTTCGATTGAAATATTTTTGCTAACCCTTGGAAGTGTTCCCAGACGTCCAGGAAGATTTAGGTTCATGGTTATTTGGGCTTTGCTAAAACCTTTGATACTGGATAAGTATTCTTTTGCCAAAGTGGGATACTTTCCTGCAATATCCTTTATAATTTTATCCGAATTAACCTCAGGTAAAAGATTGGCCACGTAATTTGCCTCAAGTTCATAAATATTTATGTCTTCTTCAACATACTCAAAGCTGACCGTTATCTGATCTTCTCTTAAAGCATAGCCTTGGGATACTTTTCCTTTAAGAGCTTCCTTGGCTAGGTCATACAGATTGCTTTTATTAACAACCAGTCCTTTAACTTCAACTGAAAGAGATATTTTTAAAGTTGACGCCTCATCCCCAACTTTATTGCTAAATGTTTCATCTAGAATTGTAGTTTGAACAGATTCCTTAATAAAGTATTTATCGGATGAAAGATTGCTTGATATTTGTTCTATTGCTTTTTCTTCTAACTCTTTCTTCAAATCACTTTCGAGTTTATCTTGATCGTCTTGAGATACTGCACTGATCTCTCTGCTTGAACCGCCCGAAAAAGCAGAGTCGTTTTTAGCCTCCAATTCACCTCTGGGGTAATTACTTACGCTAAAAGTTTCTCCTCCTGCTAGGTTATACTGTGCACCAATGTCTTCTGCTGTAACCTGCGCTTTAGTCGTACTAGGAGAGCTTGCACTTCCACTTGCGACAGTAACACCATCATCCAGGGTAAATTCCAATGATCCTGGGCCTGTGATGATTGTTCCGGCTTTAAGAGAAATCTCCGAACCGCTTCGGTATAAAGTTATTTCCCCTTTTGCTTTATCTCCAACTGTTTTAGTTCCGGATGTATCTTGGGTTTTTTCTCCATCAGCTTTTTCGGTTATAAATTCACCAGGCAGAATTCTTTTCTCGAAATCAACGGAGCTTGTAGAAGGGTCTACAAATACAGTTTCTGTCTGGTCAAGTTTTTCGGGAGATACATAAATTGTGACCGTTGCCTTGGGATAATACCACCAAAAAATTATACCTGAGATTAAAAGAATAATAAAAGCACCCAGACCCAAAAAGAGGACTCTTTTACCCAAAAAGGTTTTTCCGCCCCCTGATACTCCATATCCTTTCGCTGCTCCGAATTTTTCTAAGAATAGATTTATTTTTGAAGATATTTTTCTGATCAGGTTGACAGCTTTGATTTTAAATAAAGGTAAAACTCCAGATGCAGGTATAAACTGTCTTTCCTGGGGCGACACCTCCTCTTTATTATTGGGTAAAAATTCTTTATTTTCCTGAGGAGGAATTTCGGGTTTTACATCAGACTCCTGTCTAATATCTTTATCCATTACAAAACCTAAATCAATTGCCTTAGGAGTTTCCACATTTACTACTTCGCTTTCTTTCAATTCTTCCTCCTCTTTTTCTTCCTTTGGTTCAAAGGGTTTTTCAACTCCGGTCACATTGGCTATTTCTGCTCCGCCTGCCAGGGCTGTAGCTAATATTTTTTGTTCTGGGGTTACAATTTCAATTTTTGGAGTATGCAGAAATTTCACTTTTTCATAATCATCCCAGCTGGCATTCATTAAAGATTGTCTTACCTCTTCCAATTGTCCTTCTTTTCCGTCATAAATAAGAATTCTTGAGGGGAGCGCATCTTCAGAGGCAAACCTGGATATTCCTTCGGTTAAATCATCAACTATGGAAACACTGCGAGAAACTATATGGGTACCCAATAAATTACCCAGTTTAAAAACCGAGATTTCGATGTTCTCTTCTCCTACTCCAATAACAATTGCGTTCAAAGGAACTCCTTCGTCGCTTTTCATAAAAAACGAAATTGCTTCACCTAAAACAACAAATCCAACCGGAGTAAGGGAAAGTGAAGAACAAATTTTTTTGATTTTATCCAAGAACTCGGGCTTTATCTGACCTTCAGAAACCCAGGAAGAGGATACTCCAAAAACTGTTTTTGTGGGTTCTGTAACATCTTCCGGAAGACTCTGTATGGCAGCAGAAAGACAGCTGTCGCAGGCATTCACCAGCTCCTCATCTGTTTCCCAAGCTGCGGAAGGACCTATTGAAACCACATTAGCTTTCCCTTGTTTGGTACTCCATATCCCTGCCTGCACCCAGTTGGCTTCAACTACTAAAGCCCAATAAAATTCAAGTTGCTCTTTACCTGTTAAGACACTTTTGAGGTCCATTAGAAATCTATAAAAAAAACTTAATCGCTTCTGGTAACATATATTCTTATAAGTCCTGTTCCGATCTTTTCCTGCTTACTTATTCTAACACGCCCAATCTCAGACGTGTGGTTGACGTGAGGTCCTCCACAAACTTCCCGACTAACATCTCCAATAGAATAAACCTTTACCTTTTCTTGATATTTTTCCGCAAAAAAATGTAACGCTCCTGCCTTTATGGCATCCCCTATGGTCATTATTTTAAAAGTAACGGGTAAATCCTTTTTGATATATTCATTTACCAAATTTTCAACTTGTTTAACCTCTTCCTCTGCCAATTTTTGCGGATGGGAAAAATCAAACCGAAGTCTTTCTGTTGTAATATTGCTTCCTTTTTGGCTTACATAGTCTCCCAATATTTTTCTTAAGGCAGCATGAACTAAATGTGTCGTGGTGTGGAGTTTTGTTACTTCCTCACTATGATCAGCCAAACCTCCTTTAAACATTCCCGCCGATGTAGTTCTTGAAAGGTTTTTATGCTTTGCAAATTCTTTTTCAAATATACTCTTGTCTATTTTTTGTCCCCTTTCTTTGGCAATTTCTTCGGTAAGTTCCAAGGGGAAACCATAGGTCTCATATAGGAAAAATGCTTTCTTGCCATCCAGTTTTGGATATTTCTCGATTTCTTTCAGTCCTCTTTCCAAGGTAAGCAGGAAACGTTCTTCCTCCTCTTTTATAATTTCTTTGATTACATCTGCGTTGGCTTTTAACTCCGGATAATCCGTTTGATAAGTCTTAATTACCGGTTCAATTAAATTGGAAATAAAAACTCCTTTAACTCCCAATGTTTTCCCGTAACGAACTGCACGTCTTATTAATCTTCTTAAGATATAACCCCTGTCTTTATTCGAGGGAAATACTTGGTCGGCGATCATAAAGCATGAAGCCCGAATATGGTCGGCAATAATTCTGTGGGCTTTTTCATTACCTTTATAATCAGACTTTGTCAATTTACCAATTGAGAAAAGTATATTTTCCCAAAGATCAGATACCAGATAGTTGTCATCATACCCAGAAAGAACAGCTGTTGTTCTTTCAACTCCCATTCCTGTATCAACATTTTTTTGCAGCAATGGTTCATACTTTCCGTCTGCAGTTTTGTTGTATTGCATAAAGACGTTGTTCCAAATTTCAAAAAATCGGCCGCAATTATCACCCGGCTGGCAATCTTTTCCGTGAGGTTTACCTGTTGTATCGTAAAAAATCTCGCTATCCGGTCCACAGGGTCCTATTGCTCCCGCCGGTCCCCACCAATTTTCCTTTTTTCCGTAAAAAAATATTCTTGCATCGGGTATCCCCAAACTTTTCCAAACATTTGCCGATTCTATATCGCGAGGTGCATCGCTGTCTCCTTTAAAACAGGTAATCCAAATTCTTTTTGGATCAAGATTAAGTTCTTTAGTTAAAAACTCGTAAGACCAAGTAATAGATTCTTCTTTCCAATAATCTCCCAGAGACCAATTTCCCAACATTTCGAAGAATGTATGGTGGAATGTATCTCCAACTTCATCTATATCATCAGTTCGGATACATTTTTGAACGCCTACTAATCTCTTTCCCAGAGGATGAGATTCTCCTAAAAGATAAGGAACTAAGGGGTGCATACCGGCAGTAGTAAAAAGTACTGTTGGGTCATTTTCTGGAACAACCGAAGCCGAAGGAATTTGGGCATGAGATTTCTTTATAAAAAAATCAAAATACTTCTTCTTTAATTCTTTTGCAGTCATGCCTCAAATTATACCTCAAATCAAGAAAAAGTAAGAAGATAGACTTGGGTCTTTTAGTTTTGTTGTCCTCTTTCTTCAATCTTCTTTCCTTTTTTAAACATCTCTAAGAGCCCTGTTAGTTTTTCCGGTCTGATTAATCCTCCACCTAAAATTGCATCTTCCAAAATACTGTTTAATCTTTTGATTGCTTTTCTTAAGTCCAAAAAAACAAGTATCACCTGAATACCCACCACCACTAAAAGTAAAGTAAGTATTACTACAACTACCGAAAGTAATATTTGTGTTGATTCCATAATTAGTCGAATTTGGGAATTATTTTAACTTTTATCTCACTTATTTTACCCGATCTGGAAGTAGATATTACATCCACTTCTTCGGTTTTTTGAGAGATATCTAAATCTAACGAAAAATTTCCATCCTCTCCTACTAATACTGGCTGATTATTAACTTTAACTGTCGCTTCCGCATCTGTTTTTCCTTGTACAAATACGTGTGCCTTATCCACAACCTGACTTTCTTTGGGTGATACTACCTGCAAAGTTGGAGGACTTATAAATTTTATATATTGAAATCCCAAATAACCAGAAATTAAAAGAATAACTACCCCAATACCAACCAGGAAAGTAAGTTTCGGACTCCAGGAAAATTCCCTTGAGATATCGGGTTTGGGATTTACAGAAAGTACTTTGGGTGGGTAATCACGCCTGAGAAGAGCTACCGTACCCTTGGTATCTATTCCCAAGAAAGAAGCTATGTTTTTTACAAAACCTAGGATTACCGGATATTCTGGTAGTGCATCCCAATTTTCTTTTTCAATTGCCTGAATGAAACTTTTTTTTATCTTGGTTTCCTTTTCCAAGCTTTCCAAAGAATATCTTTTTTTACTACGTGCCTCTCTTAATACTTCGCCAATTGTCTTCATGTTGGATTAAATTTTACTCCTGCGGATTGCCTTTGACAGAAGAGTTTAAAAACTCATCGGCATTTTGAACTAAAACATCTCTGGCTTTAGACCCCTCTGCTTGTCCTACTACTCCCGCTGCCTCAAGCTGATCAAGAATTCGGGCAGCTCTTGAATATCCTATGGATAATCTTCTTTGTAGTAAGGATGCGCTCGCTCTCTCGTACTGGCATACTATTTTAACTGCTTCCATAAAAAATTCGTCGCTTTCCCCGTCAACTCCTCTTACCAAAGTCGTTCCGGGTTTCTGCATCTCGGTTACTTCTTCCGTATATTGGGGAGATACTCCCTGGTTTTTAAGAAAAGTCGTTAAACCCGAAATTTCTTTATCTGAAACAAACGCCCCCTGAATTCTCATCGGCTTTGCCTGTTCTGGCGGAAGATAGAGCATATCTCCTTTGCCCAATAGTTTTTCTGCTCCTTGAGTATCCAATATTACTCTTGAGTCAACTTGAGATGCTACGGCGAATGCAATCCTACAGGGAATATTTGCCTTAATAAGACCTGTCAAAACATCAACAGAAGGCCTTTGGGTTGCCAAAACCATATGAATTCCCGTAGCCCTGCTCATTTGGGCGATTCTGGTTATGGAATCTTCCACTTCAACCGGGGAAAAAAGCATAATATCGGCCAATTCGTCTATAAAAAGTACTATATAAGGAAGAGCCTGAAAACCGGACATTTCATTGTAACCTTCAATATTCCTTACCCCTGCCTGGGAAAAAAGTTTATAACGTCTGTCCATCTCGGACAATATCCATCTTAAGGAGGAAATAACCTTATCAAGTTCAATTATCACGGGAGAAAGAAGATGGGGAATTTGATTATATCCGGTAAGCTCAACCCTTTTGGGGTCAACCAGTATCAACTTTACTTCAGAAGGAGACGACCTAAAAAGCAGTGTAGATAAAAATGTATTGATACAGACACTTTTTCCCGATCCGGTTTGTCCTGCGATAAGTACATGGGGCATTTTCCCCAAATCAGTAATGATGGGTTTTCCCGATACGTCTAATCCCAATGCCACTGCCAATTTGGAACGATTATTTTTCATAACCTCAGATTCCATCAATTTTTTCAGGGGTACAAATTCAGGACTTCTATTGGGAAGTTCTATGCCCACCAAAGATTTACCCGGAATTGGAGCCTCAATTCTTATTGTTCCCGTAGGGGCAGCCAAGGCAAGAGCCATGTCACGCTCCAGAGCTGTTATCTTAGAAAGTTTTGTTCCTAAAGCCACCTCCAAAGCATATTGGGTTACAGCAGGACCCAAATTTACCTCGACAACTCTGGCTGTAATACCAAAAGATTCAAGGGTTTGCTCGATATTAGCTGCATTTTCTTTGATGTCACCCCTATCCGCCTTGCCTGTTTCAGTATCCGACAGAATATTGATATCCGGATATTTCCATATTTTTTCTTCTCCCGGGACATTGCTGACCAACTTGGGAGCAAATGTTTCTGTTTGGGGAAGTGTTCTACCAAGGTTCGGAGTAATAGGAGTACCACCAGTTACTCTCATTTGTTTTTTAAATACTCTTGTTCCACTTTCTATCCCAAAAATATAGCGTTTAACTTCTCTGATAAAAGCTTGAATTAAAGAAATTACCTGGTCTATCGAGGTATTAAAAAGTATTATCAAACCTACAACAGTAGTACCCAAAAGTATTATTACAGCCCCAGCTCCTGTTATTAAGGCCGCCAGTCCATCCCAAAAAGACTTACCAACCGTACCTGCCCTGGATAATGTAAGTATCGAAACATAAAACAAAAGAATCCCTACGACAACATTGGGTTGGCTTAACGGAGTTCTAAATTTGGAAATTAAAAATCCAAATGTTAAGAAGATAAAAGGCAAAAAGACTGTTGTCCAAGAGAAATATCGAATCAATAAATCATTAAGTTTTATCAGAATTAGACCTTGTCTGGCAAAAGATACAACAATTAACCCGGCTAATGTAAAAAATATAACCTGTGCAATAGAATAAACAGTTCCCGGCTTTAATCTTATTCTAAAAGCTTTCTTGGATTTTAATCTTTTATGTTTTTTGCTCATGATTTATGGTCATTTCATTATACCCAAATTACCTAAATTTACATACTGCTATCGTTTTGGGGAAACTAACCTAAAGTTTTTAAATTTCTACAATAATGGGTAAAACCATGGGTCTTCTTCCTGTCTCGGAATAAAAATATCTCTCCAGAAAATCAACTGTTACTTCTCTTACAACATGAATATCTATAAACTTTCGTTTTTCAATCTGCTTTCTTAATCTTTTTCCTGATTCCTGAAGAAAATTCTTTGTTTTGGCCTGAAATACAAATCCCCTGCTTATAACCTCGGGGTCACTTATCAACTGTTGTTTGGACTTATCGATTTGTATAAGAACAATTGCTATACCTTCTCTCGCCAATACTCTTCTGTCTCTCAATACAATATTTCCCACATCTCCAATTCCTAAACCGTCAACCAAAACTTCCTCAACGTCAATTTTATTTCCCTTTCTTGCTTTTCCGCCTGCAAATTCAATTGATTCTCCGGGTCTAAGCTCATAAACCGATTCAGGCTCATTACCCATACCCTGGGATATGCTACTATACGCCCTCATATGTCTAATCGTTCCGCCTATGGGAATAAAATAAGTAGGAGATAGCAGTGCAAAAAGCATTTTGATATCCTCAATGCTTCCATGCCCCGATACGTGTAAATCTTCCTGCATATCATAATAATGAACATCAACATTTGATTCGATTAATTTATCCACTACGAAATCCACGTTTGTCTTTGAACCGGGAGGTGCTGGGTCAGATGAGAAAACAACTATATCTCCTTCTTCTAGAGAAAGAAAATCATGCTCTCCCAATGCCAATCTGTACAAAGCACTACCCGGTTGGCCATAACTTCCGGAAATTATATAAACGATTTGATCTTTAGGTAGTTTTGCCGCTTTTCTGGGATCAATTACCAAATTATCTGGATAATGTAAATAACCCAGACTTTTAGCAATTTCGGCTTTGGAGTTGATAGATCTTCCTATAAAACAAACCTTTCTATTGGATCTTGCCGCTACATTTATGGTTTGCTGAATTCTAGAGATGTTAGAAGAAATGGTGGTTATAAAAACCTGCCCTGATACTCCTGCTACTATATCTTCTATTCTTCCTTCTATTTCATTCTCGCTTTCGGTGTATCCCGGAGTTGTTGCTCCCAGACAATCTGAGGCTAAGGCCAAACAACCACCGGCCGCAAGCATTGCGGCTTTATTAATATCAAAAGGTCTTTGGTCAACAGGTGTCCAATCAAATTTATAATCAGCAACGTGGAAGATTCTTCCCTCGGGGGTATCGATCGCAAAACCAACTCCATCGGGAACAGAATGTGAGACCCTAAACGGAGTTACTCTAAAATTCCCTAGAGTCAAAACATCTTTCTCGGGATCAAAAACTCTTAAATCTGCTCCCTTAATTTCATAATCATCGAGCTTTTCTTTAATAAATCCTGAAACTAACTTACTTGAATAAACAGGTGCTTTTACATCCTTTAGTAAAAAGGGTAACGCACCCAGGTGATCTTCGTGACCATGAGAAATCAAAATTCCTCTTAGTTTGTTTCTATTTTGCCTGATATAACTAAAGTCTGGAATTACCAAATCAACCCCCAACATTTCCGGTTCGGGAAAACCAACGCCGCAGTCGACAACGATCATATCGTTGGCGTATTCGTAGACGTAAAGATTTTCCGTTACTCCAGTTGTCCCTGAAAGGGCAATAAACTTTAACATAAGCTAATTTACAAAAGCTTTATTTGTTCAACCTCCTTACTTTTTATATTACCAGTTTCTTGGTGTTTAGTCTTTTCCAAAATATCAGGTAACATTAAAAAATCCTGTTTTAACTTTTCTTTAACTTCTAGGCTTCTTAATCCTGCTGCTGGATGGTACATAGGTATAACAGTAATATTTTTTCCCTTCCATAAAATTTCTTTAAGTTTTCCATGTACGCTACTGATAAATACGCCCGGTAAAAACTTCGCCATGGAAAAGCGACCTAAAGTAATGATAATTCTAGGATCTATTATATTGATTAATTCGTCAAGATAGGGTTCGAATGCTTTTATTTCATCAGGGTAGGGATCACGATTTTCGGGAGGTCGATACATAATTACATTTGTTATAAAAACACTATTTCTTTCTACTTTTATCAAAGAAAGTAGTTGGTTTAACAAAGCTCCTGCATTTCCCACAAAAGGTTCTGCCTTAATATCTTCCCAGTAACCGGGACCTTCTCCGATAAAAAGAATTTCAGCATCAGGGTTTCCCACTCCAAAAACCAGATTGGTCGCTCCTTTTTTAAGAGGGAGGGATTTATCTTCCAAAACCTTTTCCTTTAACTTCATTAATTCATCTTTTTTGTTCATATCTTGAATATATTACTAAACTTATAAAGTATACACTTACTAATAAATTTTTATTTCAAATTAATTATTACTGGGGTAAAAATTCTTTTACGTTTTCAGGAGTAATCTTAAATGATTGCCCTTTCCCTTCAACAATCAATTTAGCAACTTTTCTAGTTATTCCGTCTATTGTTCTTTCCAACGTTCTTATTCCTGCATCAAACCCCAATGGTCTTACTATATTTGGCCAAACATCATCCGATATCATCAAACTTCCTTCCGGAATACCTGCTATTTTAATCTTTCTAGGCAGTATATATTTTTGTCCAATGGTAATTTTTTCTTGATCCGAATAAGAAGGCATCGCTAGAGGTTCTATTCTATCCATCACAGCTGTTGATATTGTTTGAGTATTATTGGCTGTTGAGATAAATAGTACTTCTGATAAATCCACAGGATAGTCTATATAATGATCAACAAATTCATGGTTTTGCTCTGGATCCAAAAGTTCTACCAAAACACCCATAATCGAAGCACGACCTGTATCTGTAACCCTATCTATTTCATCCAGTAAAATAACCGGGTTTTTACTCTGTGCAGTAATTAAAGATTTGATAATCTTACCCGGCTCCGCCTCTGCGTGCATTCTTGATTGACCCCTTAAATCCAAAGCATCTCCCATTCCACCAAAGGGAATTCTGGCAAACTTTCTACCCAAACTTTCCGCAATCGACGATGCTATAGTCGTTTTTCCGGTTCCAACTAAACCTACGAAACAGAGAATTGGAGCACGTGTTATATCTTTGCCCTCTCCTTTTTCCTGCTTTAACTTCATAACTGATATGTATTCCAACACTCTTTCTTTTATTTCCCCTAAACCATAATGATTTTTATCAAGAATGGTTTTTGCTCTGGTTAAATCCAAGTAATCTTGAGTCTTTTTTCCCCAAGGAACAAGGATTACCCAATTTACATAACGACTTATTCTGTCAAATTCAGGTAAAAAGGTAGGGGATTCTCTTAACTTTGACAATTGGTCAATTCTAATAAGAATTGCTTCGGCAAGTTTTTCAGGCAGGGGAGTCTTCTTAACTTTATCTATCAAGAGATTTATTTCGTTGACGGCAGGTTCCATATTTTAAAAAATATATTAATTTACTCTCCTCCAATTTACAATTAAATAAGCTACTATTCAAGAATCCTCTAAAAAGAGAGCTTTAAAGATCTTGTAGAAATATTATCTATCGAATTTTTTACGGGGTTCATCAAGAAATCTGCTTGTGGGAAAATGTGGTCCGGACGATCTGCTGGATCTTTGGAATCTTCCTCTTCTTTGAAAGTTTCCCCTGCTTGGTCTTCCTGCGTCTTTGGGTTGTCTGGGTTTTTCTTTATCTTTATCAAGAATCATCGAAAGATTGATTCTACCCAAGTCATCAAGCTCTTTGACTCTGACTTTAATCGTCTCCCCCATACTTACTACATCGCTTGGATTTTTAACGTAAGCTTCGCTCATATCTGAAACATGAACCATTCCCTCTTTTCCGGGAACAATTTCAATAAATGCTCCAAAAGATTCTATTCTTTTAACTACTCCGTCGTAAATTTGACCGGCTTCAATTTCTTTGGTTAATGCTTCAACTCTTTCAAAAGCATTCTTGACTTCCTCGTCGGATACCCCCGAAATATTTATAGTCCCGTCATCCTCAATATCTATTTGGGCTCCAGTTTCACTGATCATCTTTTTAATTGTTCTTCCCCCTGGACCAATTACTTCGCCTATTTTTTCTGGAGCAATTTTTATTACTTTTATTTTCGGGGCATAAAGAGAAACTTTCTCTCTGGGGATAGATATTGTGGCCAGCATGGTATCCAAAATAAAAGCTCTGCCCTTTTTAGCCTGTTCAAGAGCTTTCTTTAAAATGTCGGTTGTTAAATTTAGGGTTTTGACGTCCAATTGAAGTGCTGTAATTCCTTTTTTGCTTCCTGCTACTTTGAAATCCATATCACCGTTAAAATCTTCAATTCCTGCAATATCAGACAAGATTGTTGCCTTTTTATCCTCAAAAATTAAACCCATCGCAATCCCTGCAATAGGAGTTTTTAAAGGAACGCCTGCATCCATCAAAGAAAGTGTCGAACCGCAAACTGAAGCCATGGACGTTGATCCGTTTGAACTGGTTACCTCTGAAACTACTCTGATTGTATAGGGGAAAACATCATCATCGGGAATTGCCGGTTCAAGAGCCCTTTCTGCCAATGCACCATGGCCAATTTCTCGTCTGGATGGATATCCCACTCTACCCGTTTCACCTGTGGAATAAGGCGGCATTGAATAATGATGAATATAGCGTTTTGATTCTTCACCTTCGGCCGACTCTATAAGCTGTTCCAGAGAATGTGCTCCCAAGGTTGTTACTGTTAAAACCTGAGTTACTCCCCTTTGGAAAATTGCACTTCCGTGGGTTCTGGGAAGAACGGAAACTTCCATGGAGAGTTTGCGTATCTCATCCAACTTTCTTCCGTCGGGGCGTTTTCCGGATAAAATAATTGAGCGAATCTCATTTTTAAACATTTTATCTAAAATACCAGATATGTAAGATGGGTCTCCGCCTTTGAATTGGGAAATAACAGAACTTTTTAAATCATCGAATTCGGAAAGACCTTCGGTGCTTTTTGCAGTCTTTTTTATCAGGTCAGATACTTTATCCTTGGCAATTTCTTTAACTTTCTTTTCCAAATCCAAGTCTTTTTCCTCTTTTACCAGGGCTTCTTTTTCCTGTCCAGCCTCTTTTACCAAATCGTCAATTAAATCTCTTACTTTTCCGGATTCTTTTAAGGCGTATTCTATAGCTTTGATAACTTCTTCTTCGGTTACCTCTTTGGCTCCTGCCTCTACCATCAGAACTGCGTCTTTAGTCGAAGAAACTACCAAATCCATATCCGAAGATGCTATCTCTGTCCCTAACGGATTTGTAATATAGGTGCCCTCTTTCATTCCTACCCGAAGTGTTACTACAGGACCCTGCCAGGGTATTGCGGAAATTGAAATGGCTGCGCTTGTGGCAATAGCAGATAATACCGTTGGGTCGTTTTCAACATCAACGGACAAAACTGTTATCACAACTTGAACTTCTTTTTCATAATCCTGGGGAAAAAGAGGACGAATTGATCTGTCAATTAATCGTGCTGTTAATACTTCCTCGTCCGAAGGTCTGCCTTCACGCTTAACCCAACGACTTCCTTTAATTCTGCCGCCTGCATAAAGTCTTTCTTGGTATTCGACTGTTAAAGGGAAGTAACCCAAATCCTCCCTTAAAGGGGATGATACAACTGTTGCCAAAACAACCGTGTCGCCGTATTGGGCCAAAATTGCACCTGATGCCTGTGGTGCTAAAATTCCTGTCTGTAAAGTTAACTTTCTTCCCCCTAACTCAATAGATTTTTCGATTTTTTTCATTATTTATTTACTTTTCTAATTTTAGTTCTTTAAGGAGGTCTTTGTAGCGCTCTTCATCGCGCTTGCGAAGGTATGTCAATAATCTTCTTCTTTTTGCAACCATGCTCAATAAACCTCTTCTTGAATGGATATCTTTTTTGTGTTCCTTAAGGTGTTCTACCAACTTATCGATCTGAGCCGAAAGTAGAGCTATCTGAACTTCTGGAGAACCAGTATCGCCCCTATCTCGAGCAAATTTCTTTATTATGTTTTCTTTATCGTCTCTCGTTAATGCCATTTTAGTCGTGTATCGCTAAGTAATTCCTTTATCGGGGAAAAACCTGGCCTTACATCAGAAAAGTATCTTACCACACCAAGGGTATTATTACAATGCTTCTTTAGCTGACTGAAGTGCCTTTATAAATCTTTGGTGCAAGCCAATCCTTGGGAGGCTCTTTAGTTTCTCCTCCTTCTTGAGTAGGCGGCAATTCTCCCGGAATTGCACCCTCAGGATAATCTTGTCTTTTTACTCCCTGACTATGGCGTTTTCCACCCAGCCTCATTAAATCAGAGGCCATTTGGAAGGTATCGGCAGAAACGAAGCTGGAAGAATAGTTATTTGTTCCTGCTTCAATTCCCAAAAGCAAATTTGTAGCAATATCCGGATCAATTTCAAATGAGGATTCTTTAACTAAATAATATACAAGCTCTGCAACTGAAGCTGCGGGTCTGGCAAAAGACAAAACTTCCATACCAGCTGGAGCAATTAGTGCTTTTATTCCCAAATGGACTAACTTTGCCCCCACCAATTCTTTCGAAGAAAGAGAGGGAAAATGGGTATCGTTGATGCCACCTATTAAAATTATAGTATCGGCTGAAACTCCGCTGAAAGAAAGTGCAACCTGCTCTTTTGTGGGAGGATTGTTTCCCGGTTTGGGGATTACGCTTAATTTAAACTCCCCGTTTTCGATATCATAGCTGACCCTCTCGATTCCTGTTGCTTTATAATCCGAAAATTTAATAACCAGGTTTTTATTTCCCAACTCGGTAGTAATTTTATTGACTCCGACTAGTCTATTGAATTCAACCAACATTTGGCTGGGACAAGAAATGGTTACATTCTTCTTGTTCCTTAAAGCAAGATAGAGGGAAAGCCCGGCTGCGACCTGATCAAAATAAGGTCTGGTAGGCAAAAGAATAAGTATAGAATTGGCAGATTCAATAATTGAACTGAAGGAATTATCCATATAAATTTACTTTTTTATTTTCTGAGGGATAGTAGCATATCGCCAACCTTAAAATCAAGCTGAGGCTCAATTATTGCTCCGAATTCTTCCTGGGATTTAGCCGAAGATATCTCAAGCTTTTGCTTTTTCATGGAAACTATTTTTACCTGCCCTACATTTTTATTTTCGCTTTTTAAGATCAACTTATCCGTTTTATTGATAACTCCCTCAAGAATCTTACAACCCGCAACTTTTTTATTATTATAAGGGAAAATGGCTATAATTTGAGCTTTCCCGCTTACGTCTTCATCTTGTCCTTTGATTATTTCATCAAGACGTTCCAAGAGTTTGTAAATAATATCGAAGGTTTCAATTTTTACATCTTCAGTATCAGCCAATTTCATTACACTGGATCTTGTTTTGATGTTAAATGCCAAAATTTCTGCCTTTGAGCTTTTGGCCATCAATACATCGGATTCTCCAATCTCACCTACGCCACTATCGATAACCACAACTTTTGACGGCAAGCTGGCAGTTATTGCTTCCAAACTTCCAGCAGTATCTGCTTTTAATAGAATTCGTATTTCTCCCTCAAAACTCTCCCTTATTTCTTTTTTATTAACCTTTTGGCTTCTTCCAACATCTGGAGATTCCTTGATTTCTATTTTTGTCCCAACTATCGGTAGAACAGAAAATCCCAATATTTGAGCTGCATCTCCAGGACCTACATTTCTAACCGATTTCCCTTCAAAACCGATCAATCCTTTTACTTTCCCCACCAATCCATTGTTAAACAAATTATCTCCTACTTTCAAATTTCCGTTTCTGACTACTATAGATGCAAGTGGTCCTCCTTTTCCGGTTGACGTTTCAATTACTACAGCCTCAAGTGGTGCATTTACGTCACCCTTAATACCGTTTACTTCGGCAACCAGTGTTATAGTCTCCAATAAGTCCTTTATTCCTTCCCCTGTTTTTCCCGATACCTTAACATGCGGTATATCTCCTCCCTTTCCCTCGAAAACAACACCTAATTTTTCAAGTTGAGACGTGGCTTTTTCCGGTGATGCAGAAGGCATGTCTGTTTTGGTAAAGGCAACTATAAAAGGAATTTTAGCTTTCTTGATATAATCCAAGGCTTCAGCTGTTTGCGGTTTCACTCCGTCATCAGCCGCAACAACTAAAATTGCAATATCGGCTACCTCTGCGCCTCTTGAACGCATATTGGAAAATGCAGCGTGCCCGGGAGTGTCTATAAAGGTAATTTTTTTGGAGTCTTTGGTCGTTATTTGGGAAGCCCCTATTTTTTGGGTTATTCCTCCTGCTTCCTTATCCTGAATATGGGTATTGCGAATTTTATCAAGAAGTGTGGTTTTTCCATGATCGACATGGCCCAACACAACTACAATCGGGGGTCTTGCTGCAAGATTTTCGTTTCTGTCCATTATATTTTTCCTTTCCTAAAAAACTTCTCATTTAAGATTGGGTATCGTTATTAACTACCTTTTTTGATATTTCTCCTTCTTTTTCAGTTTCAACTGCTTCCGGAGGTTTTTCGGCATCTTCCTTTTTTTCCACCACCTTTTTTGACTTTGTTTTTACTTCCTTAACCTTTTTTTCCTTTGTTTTTTTAGTCTTGGGTTTTTCTTCGTCTTCTTTGGGTTCTTCTTTAACTACGCTTATTTCGCCCGAGGATTCAATTTCTATTCTATAGCCTGTAAGTTTTGCAGAAAGTCTGACATTTTGACCGTCTCTTCCTATTGCCAAAGAAAGCTGATCTTCCGGAGCCTTGATGTGGGCTGTTTTTGCTTCTTCATCTAAAGCGACTGTTAGATTTTCTGCAGGGGATAAGGATGATTTGACAAGATCGGCAAGATTTTCACTCCAAGGTATAATATCAACCCTTTCTCCTCCCAACTCGTTTGTAACTGCCTGTACTCTTATTCCTTTTTGTCCTACACACGAACCCACCGGATCAACTCCCTGTTGATTGGAGAAGACAGTCATCTTTGTCCTTACACCGGCTTCTCTGGCTATACTTTTTATCTCGACACTTCCCGATCCTATTTCCGGAACCTCTCTGGCGAAAAGTTTCTTGACAAATTCGGCATCAGCTCTGGATAAAATTACTTCCTTTCCTCTTGCACCTTCTCGAATTTGTTTTATAAGAAATGTAAGTCTTTGATTTGGGGTAAGTCTTTCATTAGGACTTCTTTCTTCAACCGGCATAATAGCTTCCGTTCTTCCCAGATCTACCCTCACGTTGGCTCCGTCAAAACGCAAGATTATTCCTGAAACCAAAGAACCGACTCTTTGGCTAAATTCATCCATGACAGTGGATTTTTCTGCTTCTCGAATTTTTTGATGAATTACCTGCTTGGCTGTTTGGGCTGCAATTCGGCCAAATCCAGGGGGAGTAACATCTTTTCTTTCTTCGGGTTTTTCCAAAGGCCAAGCAAACACTTTAGCCTCACCATTAACAGGGTCCATTTCTACATCAAAATCCAGGGTATCGACTTCTTCTCCCTGGTCTCTGGCATCTCTTTTGTAGGCAGCAATTATTGCCTGCTTAATTGTGTCAATAATAACATCGGGGTCTAAACCCCTTTCTGTAGCTATTGCCTTTAAGGCTTGTGCAAATTCTGTTCTTGGTGTCTGCATATATTTTTAAAAAAAATGGTGGGCATTACTCCCACCAAATTCCGTCATATTTCTAATTCCAAGCTCTATTTTAACTTCAAAGCCAAACTAAGTCAAACCATTAATTTACGAGGTCCTATAGTTTGTTTTCAAGAATTGTTGTGTTATAATTTCCGCTTACAAGCAAACGCTTGGCACATTTTAAATTCTTTTATAGGAGGTGGCGCATGCCATGTATATTTTTCTGCAATTGGGAAGACGCAAAAAAGGGATATCATCCCGCATATATAAATCAGCCCGATATTGATAAATTGATTGAAGCAATTGCTAAGGCCGCAAACATCTCGCTGTCCGAACCACAGTTACATTTTGTAGAAGGAAGATATTGGGTTTGGACTTACAATTCCGGCTGTGTACGCGATCAACACGGAGTTCATGTTTTTGTTGAATGGCACAAGGGTCGAGGTATTGTCTGTAAAACAAAAATTGCCGAGGCAATACACAAATTTCTTACATCGCAAGGCCTTGGTAAGGGTTCGGATATTACATTTCGGGATTCGCCGGCCGGAACCTTTTTTTACGAAGGCAAACTTGTTCCGTATGCAGTAGATATAAAAGAATTTGTATGAATTTACAGGGATTTTCTCTAACAGCAGGGTAGCCCTGACCATTTAAACTGCTGTTAGTTTTTTCTTCATCTTTGCTGAATATATCAATCTTCAAATACATATCTTATATATGAAATGTTATAGGCTTGAATCTTCCCGATAAAGAAGTTACAATTCCTTTTTAGCTGTACTGGCAAACAGCAAGTACCTTAAAAAAGAGGTGAATAAATGAACCAAAAGCAGATTCACGCAGTCGTACAAATGGTTGTTGAGGGTGATCGTGGACCTTATGCCGTAGCAACAGCAAGCGATTTTGAAGGTTCGATTACGTTCTCCCTTGACCCTAGTGTGTGGCAAGAATCAATTCGTCCAGGTCGCGGAACACATGTAATATTGAGTAACCTTGAGCGAAAGCAAGCAGGTTGGCGTGCTAACAAAGTTCGATTACTGCAACCCGAAGACGAACAAGCATCTAGCAAGGTAGTCACCAAGTATTTGGTTAATGCCCTGATCAGACAACTGAAAAAACAGGAAAAACCAGTCAATTACGAAAAAAAATGGAAACGGTGGGTAGACTTTGCAGAACGCGAATGGAGGGATCTGACAAGCTTGGTTGCAGATCCAGAAATATCGGATGCGTACAAAACCAGGGCACTTTTTATATTACTGGTTCCAGATTTTCGTCTCATCCCTTATTACTGGAAGATTCATGAAAGCATTTTCAAAAGCTATGTCGATCTGGGAACAAAGATAGATTTGAAATCTCTCGCACCCAAGCAATTGGATGATGCAAAAGAATTTCTTTATATCTTTTTCGCCTATGCAAAAGCTTACGATCTGAAAAAATGTATGTATACCTACAACAACTACGTTCTTGAACTCATGTCTATCCTTCCGTCAGATCAGGCACTTAAGTGGCTAGATCTATTTGAGCTGAACGACGTCTATGAGTGGATCAATATGGATGATCTATCCGGCTACAATCCTTTTAGAGATCTCCTTTACAATAAGGCTCTATCCAACGATGTTAAAGTGGTAGCCGATATAAAAATGAGGTTAATAATTTTACAGGAACTGTCCGGTTTATCCACTCCTCGGGCTAAACACGAAGACGCTCTATTCTGCTATTCAAATATTACTCAGTTATGGATTTTCGGATACAAAAAGGGCGCCGTATGTGTCTGGGGAATGAGTTTATTTCTTGATCAGGTTGAATTCATTATTGATTCAACTCCGGTCACATATCCTAATGCATCACGAATATTTGAACATTGGAGGATTGATACAATTCTTGCATGGGCCAAGTCAAACGGACCCGAGTGGCTTCCTAATAAATTCGCCAAATTCATCATGGAAAAAGGCGGGGGATTCACTGTCTATGATAAACGGGATATTGTTACCGCCCAATCGTTGATAGAAATTCTTAAAGACGAAGCCGATTATATAACAACACTCCGAAAAGAAATTGCTATAGGTAAATTACATATCGATGCAATCAAGCGAGGAGTTGAGCAAGAAAAAGAAGAAGAAGGCTATATCCTTAAAGACATGAGTATCTAATAGCATTGAGCAAAGCCAGTACAGCCAGGTTTTGTGCGTTTCCTATTTATGGAAAATTCCATAAACAAAAAACGCATTTTTTTCTTTATAATCCCTCTTTTTTTATTTCTTCGAGAAGATTTTTCTGTTCTTTGTTAAGACGCTCAGGAATTATAACGTCTAACTTTACATACTCATCACCTTTACCCCGTCCACGTATAACCGGTACACCTTTACCTCTAAGCCTAATCATTATTCCCGATTGGGTTCCTGGACGGATTCTTATTTTTACATCTCCGTCAATAGTCGGGACATCAATCTGTCCTCCTAATGTTGCCAATGAAAAGGAAATTCCCACTTTTACGTAAATATCTTCTCCGTCTCTTTCAAACACTTCGTGAGGTTTAATATTTACGGATAGCATAAAATCTCCAAAATTTATTCTTGATCCTTCGTCAACTCCAGCAGGGATTTTTATTTTTCGCTTTTTTCCCTCAATTCTTACTTCTTTCTCACATCCTTTTATAGCTTCCATAAAATCAATTGTTAGTGAATAACGAGGAATTTGTCTTCGTTGACGACCTCCAAATGGAGAACCACCGAAAAATTGCTCAAAAATATCAAAAGGATCTCCAAAATCAAATCCCTCGAAGGGTGATCCACCTCCTGTGGTGGTATAGGTATACGTAAATGGACCATAACGACCTGTTTGCGCAAAAGGTCCTTGTCCGGGAGCACCTCCTCCTCTAAAACCCCCACCAGGAGCAAAAGCCTCATGGCCAAATTGATCGTAGGCGGATTTTTTCTGAGGATCGGATAAAACCTGGTAAGCTTCGTTTACTTCTTTGAAACGTTTTTCTGCAGTTTCTTTGTCATCCTTATGTCTATCAGGATGCCACTCTAAAGCCTGCTTCCTGTAAGCTTTTTTTATTTCATCAGCTGTTGCATTTTTTGATACGCCGAGTATATCGTAGTAATCTGATTTTGTATTTGCCACACTTGGTATTTTAAACCTAACTTTATTAATTTACCCTTAAACTTTTGTCTTCAAATTTCTTTTCGTAAAAATTCATAAGATTTGAATATTTATCCAACGCTTCCTCTACTCCCGGAATAGAATTTATAAGCTCTATCCACTACTCACCATTCATCTGGCGTCCCGTATTGTTTTCATAAATAGTACTTGAATTATCTAGTCTTTCTAAAAGTTTTCTTTCTTCAGGAGTTAATTTCGACTCTGCCAGTTCATGAATAATTACAGCCTCCGATATTATTACTTCGGGAGTTCTTTCCATTATTCAATCACTTCCCCCTCTTCTACCTTTTCCTCTTTTTTTCCTTTTTCTTCCTTTTTGTCTTTCTCTCCGTCTTTTGGTCCTTCTCCCTTTTCGTCTTTAGGCTGCGTTCCTTGTGTACCATACATTGCTTGGCCGATGGATGAAAGAGTATCCGAAAGATCTTTGGTGGTACTTTCAATATCTTCTTTTGTTGCACTTTCGCCTTTGGCTAGAACGTCTTTAACTCCTTTTATTTTTTCTTCTACTTTTTCTTTAACGTCTTTAGGAGCTTTGTCTCCTGCATCTTTAAGAGCTTTTTCGGCTGTTGCAACCATCGCATCTGCGTGATTTCTAGCTGTTATTTTCTCTGCTTTTTTGGTATCTTCCTCTTTGTGTTTCTCTGCCTCTTCCTGCATTCTTTTAACTTCATCATCCGATAATCCCACTGCTCCGGTTATTTTGATATTCTGGGTTTTTCCGGTTGCTTTATCTTTTGCCGTTACTGTCAAAATTCCACTGGCATCCATATCAAATGTAACTTCTACTTGGGGAACTCCACGAGGAGCCGGAGGAATACCGTCCAAGATAAATCTACCCAGTGATTTATTATCGCTGGCCATAGGTCTTTCCCCTTGAGTTACATTTATTTCTACTTGCGTCTGATTATCTGCTGCTGTCGAAAATATTTCTGTTTTGGATGTAGGAATTGTCGTATTTCTGGGTATCATGGGTGTGGCAACGCTTCCCAGGGTTTCAATAGCCAGAGTCAAAGGAGTGACATCCAAAAGAAGTATATCTTTTACTTCTCCTCCCAAAACACCTGCTTGAATTGCGGCTCCTACTGCTACCACCTCATCGGGATTTACGCTTTTATTGGGTTCTTTACCGAAATAATTTTTTACCGTTTCAACTACTTTAGGCATTCTGGTCATACCTCCAACCAGTATAATTTCATCAATATCATGAGGATCAAGTTTGGCATCTTTAAGACAGTTTTCGACAGGTTTCATGGTTTTTTCAATCAGATCTCCCACCAAACTTTCAAGTTTTGCTCTTGTTAATTTCATGGTTAGATGAAGCGGTTGTCCGTCTTTCTGGGTAATATAAGGCTGATTTATCTCTATTTCATTTGCGGCCGATAATTCTATTTTTGCTTTTTCTGCTGCATCTCTTACTCTCTGGAGGGCTTGCTTGTCGTTTCTTAAATCTACTGTGTTGTCTTTTTTGAATTCGTCACAAATGAAGTTTACTATTTCTTCGTCAAAATCATCCCCTCCCAGGTGTGTATCTCCGTTGGTTGCTTTAACTTCGAACACTCCTTCACCCAGTTCCAAAACTGAAATATCAAAAGTTCCCCCTCCCAAATCATAAACGGCTATTTTTTGGGCTTTTTTCTTATCCATACCATAGGCAAGTGATGCCGCTGTCGGTTCATTAATTATTCGCTCTACTTTAAATCCTGCAATTTCTCCTGCTTGTTTGGTTGCCTGTCTTTGGGCATCGTCAAAATAAGCGGGAACTGTAATGACAGCACTTTCTACTTTTTCTCCCAAGTAATCTTCTGCGTCTTTTTTAAGTTTCATCAGAATTCTTGCTGAAATTTCCTGGGGGGTATAGGTTTTACCTTCAACTTCAACCGCTACCGTTCTGTCTTTTCCTGCAACAACTTCATAGGGAACCATCTTTTTGGTTCTTTCGGTTTCTGCATCGTCAATTCTTCTGCCCATCAATCTTTTGATTGAATAGATGGTATTTTTCGGATTTAAAACAACCTGGCGCTTGGCAACATCACCCACAAGATTTTTGGTGGGTTCCACAACTGAAGGAGTAATATTTCTACCAGTATCAGATGCGGGGATAACCTTTGGTCTTCCCCCTTCCATAACAGCAACTACTGAATTTGTTGTTCCTAAATCTATACCAACTATTTTGCTCATATATTTTTCTTTCTAACTTTTAGAATCTGAATAAACTTTTACTTTAGTATGCCTTATCACCGGACCCATACTTACTCTCCAACCGTCCAATATTACTTCGGCAATCGTTCCTTTTAATTTATTATCCTCTGTTAAATTTACAGCTTCAACCGCTTCGTGTAAATTCGGGTCAAACTTATCTCCCACTATTACGTTTATCTTTTCAACTCCTTCATCTTTAAGTGCATCTTCAAATTGACCTATGGTTATTGCCAAACCCGAATCTTTAAGATGTTTTTGGGCTTTCACCAACATGTCATAAATCGGTAATAATCTGGCAATAATTTTTAAACCTGCAAGTTTCTGAATAATCTCATTTTCCTTTTCAACCCTTTTCCTTAGATTATCATAATCCGCCAATGCTCTGGCCAGCTGGTTCTTCAATACCTCTACTTCATTTAAATGTTTTTGAATTTTGTCCTTAGATTTATGTTTAGGTTCTATTTTCATTTTCCCGCTACCTCCTGAACCAAGTTACCGAAATATCTTAAAACCGGAATTATTGTTGCATAACTTAGTCTAGCCGGACCCACAACTCCCATAGCTCCTCTATGACCCTTGGCGCTAAAGTGGGTGGTAATTATTCCCATCGGTTCCAGTTCAGGCCAGCCCAGCTCTTCCCCAAACAGCACTTCGACAGGCGATTCTCCCATTATTCTTTTAAAGAATAGGTCATTCATTCTTCGGGTTTCCTCTATAAAAGTAAAAAGATTGGCACACATGGTAAGATCTGCAAATTCGGGATTAATAAAAACGTTAGCCAAACCCGCATGCCAAGTTCTTCCGTCATCCAATGCCGAAATCGAAAGAGTCTTTGTTCTTTCCGCCAATGCTTGGGTTGCTTCTTCCATTAATTTATCCAAATCGTCCTTTACATCCCAGACTTCTTCTTTGGCTTTGACCTCATCGGTTAAAGACATTTGTTTTTCTTCCATAAGCTGATCTATATAAAACTTCATTGCTTTGGGAGTAGGAACTCTGCCGGATGAAGTATGAGGTTGTTTCAAATATCCTATTTTAGTGAGGGTTGCCATTTCGTTTCTGACCGTTGCGGAAGAAACCCCAAGACTATATTTTTTCTCCAAAATCTCGGAACCGACAGGGTCTGCTGAATCAATATATTCGTCGATTAAGACTTTTAAAATTTGAGCTTGTCGGGCCGTCAATGCATCTGTCATACTGTTTAGCATTCTTATATCACGAGTGCTAAAAGATGTCAAGAGTTTACTTTAGGAGTGTAAGCAAAAATTATACATTGCTATCCGTAGTCGTGGGCGCAACAGGTTCGGATTCTTTACTGGGGACTCTGGCAACCTTACCTAAGAATATCCTTCTTACCATATTAAAAAATATCCAAACTTCGTCGACCTTAAAAAGAAGCGATAAACCTAGATAAATAGATAGTCCTACCAACGTGACTATTCCCGTTAAAATCATCAGATTAATGGTATATCTAGTATCCAGTACAAATCTTTCAAAATTTATTCCTTCGATTTTACTTAAGAAAGAAATTCTTTTAACCCATGCATATTGGTCAAAAAATTTAAGGAAAAAATACATAGAAAATCCGGAAATTGTTGATGAAACAAATATTTTTAACATTTTAAACACGTTTTCAAAAGCATAAAGCCCGGTTAACCTTTTATTCATCAAGGTATAAAGAAGAACGGCCTCGATAAAAGCACTGAAGGAAAAAGATGCCGCTAATGCCCAAACCGGTATATTAAAACCTTTTACCAAAATAAAATCCCCAGTTACCAAAAGTACCAAACCTATCATCGAAATTACAACAGGAGTTTTCGCATCATGGAGGGCAAAGAAAGCTCTTGAAATTATAGCCATTAGAGATTGAAAAACTATACCCAAGGCAAATGCTGTCAATACCAAACCCGTTTGCACGGTTGAATTCCAATCAAAAATACTGGTTCCATAAACCAAACGTACAATCGGGATTCTTAAGACTATCAGAAAAACAGTCAAAGGGGCTGTAAAAAATATAGCTTGGAAAACCGTACTCAAAAAAGTTTTTTTGAATTCTTCAATATTTCCTTCCTTGCGCGAAAGTATCGGCAAGGCTGCTTTAGCAAGAGAGGTGCCAAAAAGAGTGACAGGTAAAAGCTGCAGGGAATTTGCAAAGGTGTAGTACGTGTATGATGCAACAGAAATAAAAGAAGCCAAGTAAAGCTCCACGGTTTTACCTATTTGATCAAAGGAAAGGTCGATTATCCTGGGCAGTGCCAATCTACCCACCTTTTTAACACCTGCTGTGGGTTTAAATGCCAACGAAAACCTAAACCCAAGTTTATAAGCTAGGGGGAGTTGAATCAAAAAATGAGCTCCCGCCCCTATAACAACTCCAATCGCCGGAGCTTTTAAACCATACTTCGAAGATAATAATATCGTACCCAATATTATTCCAATATTATAAAAAATCGGAGCCAAAGCCGGAACCAAAAAGCGCCTTAGACTTTCCAGAACTCCAGTTAAAACATAACTTATTACAAAAAATCCTTGAGCCAAAAAAATGATTCTGGCAATTGCTGCAATCTCTGCTATTTGCGAGTTATCAAATCCCGGAGCCATAAGAGAATAAATCTGTTTTGCCCAGAAACTAAAAGCAAATGCAAATACCGCAAAAATTACAATTCCGATATTTACAACTCTGGCTGCAATATCCCAAGAATACTTTTTACCTCTTTTTAAAGTCTTGGTAAAAACTGGTATAAAAGCCGAGGAAAATGTACCAAAAACTAAAACCTCAAAAATAATATCGGGGAGGCGAAAGGCAGCAAAAAATAACGATAAATCGTCCGGGTTAAAATAATTAGCTAAAATTCTTTGTCTTACGAGTCCTAATGCTCTCGATGCTAAAACCATCATCATTACCACAGTTGCAGCAGAAATAATAGAATTTTGGGGAGAGATTAAAAAGTCCTTTCCCTTTTTTATAAACTTGTTTACCATCAGTATTGAAAAAGTTCTCTAGCTAGATTATACTCACTAACTAGCATTTGATAAACGTATATTTTTAAATTCCCTTTTACTTCCGATTTTATAATTTGAAAATTCGGCGAAGGAAAAGAATAACTATGCCAGTCACAAAAACAGCTAAAAGAGCCTTAAGGGGTTCAAAAAGAAAAGGACAAATAAATAGTCTAATATTATCCATGCTTGAGATCGCAGTGAGAAAAGCGAGAGTTTCAAAAACAAAAGAATCAATACTCAAGGCCGTATCCTTATTAGACAGAGCAAGCAAGAAAAAGGCAATTCATAAAAATAAGGCATCAAGAATAAAAAGTTCTCTGGCCAAACTTCTCCCTAAAAGGGTAGCCGGAAAATCCAAAAAAAATCTCAAAAAGGGTAATAAATAATCATCTTCTTATTAACCTCATCTTTGGAATTATTTATATAGTTTATTGGGTAATTTTTAAGCTTAATTCTTTTGCTTCTTCTAGCACTTTACATATGGTATAGTAAATCAGCGGTGTGCCAAATTGGTTTCCTAATTTGGTATTTTAACGTGAAGTAATATGGCTGCCCAAAAAAAAGAGAGTCAAATAAATTTACTACCTAAAGATAAATTCGCGGGAAGCCCATTGGGAAGAATCTTAAAATGGCTTCTGTCAACTTTTAGAATAATGGTTATTGTTGTGGAAATGGTAGTCATGCTTGCCTTCTTTTCTCGTTTCTGGTTGGACGCAAGAAATTCTGACTTAAATGATGAAATAAAACAAAAATCTGCTCAGATTTCAGCGTTCGCTACATTTGAAAAACAATATAAAACCATCCAGGAAAGATTGAAAATATTTCAGGCTTTGGCAGGAGGGGAAAAATATTTTTCCGGAAATTTAAACCTAATCACATCTTACCTACCAGCAGATGTTGTTATTTCATCTTTTTCTGCAACAGGAAACCAAGTTACAATTGCCGGAGTTTCACCTTTTGAACAAAGCATATCTCAATTTATAGTTAATCTGGAAAGCGACAAAGATATCGAAAGTGTTACGTTGACTCAAGTTGATGCAGGAGAAAAGTACGAGGGATTAATTGGATTTGGTTTGGTAATAAACATGAAGAAAGGAGCTTTATAAATATGGCTTTAGGCTGGAGAAAAGGATACGCAAGATATAAAGGATTCTTTTTAAACATCATTGACTTCTATAAGCAAAAAAAGGATCTTTTGATGTTTATGGAAATTCTTCTCTCCATAGCTACCATAGCTATTTTTTCAGTTTTTGCTATAAGACCGACTGCTATTACCATCATTGAACTAGTGAAAGAAATAAAATCCAAGGAAGAAGTTGTAATCAAAATGGACAACAAATTGTCGGATTTGAAAAAGGCCCAAGCAAATTATTCTAAAGAATCAGCACGGATCCAACTTTTGGATACTGCTCTTCCCATAAAACCAGCACCTGAAACTTTTCTAAGACAAATTCAAGGCGTTTCATCAGGAGTTGCGACCAATTTAGAAAGTGCATCTATTGATGAAATTGTTTTAGTTGGAAATGTAAAGGTAAAAAAATCAATAGTCGATAAAGAAAGTTTACCGTCAGGAGCCGAGGGAATTACTTTTTATTTTGATTTTAAAGGTAATTTTTCAGCTTTAAAAAACCTTTTATCCGACCTGGAATATTTGAGAAGACCCATTAGAATAGAGGCAATAAAGTTCTCAAAACTTAAAAGCGATGAGATAAGTCCTGATATTTTGGATTTTACTATTTCAGGTCAAGCACCGTATTTTAGAGAAAGTAATACCCAAAAATAAAATGAAAAAAACCAAAACACCAGGTATAGTGACAATAGCTACTCTTACCCTAATAACTCTGATCTTTTGGATATTTTTTAATGTTTACCGAGTTTTTTCCGTCAAGACTCCTGTTACTGTACCCGAAGAAATCCTAAGTCCAATAGACCCCAGTCTAGATGCAAATGCTCTTACCAATCTTACAAAAAGACTTTACTTTGAAGAAGGTATTATTCCTGATAATAATATCCCAACTCAGACGGCTACGCCTGCCCCGAGAACCCCAACCCCAACAGAAAGTTCCTCACCAACACCTAGCCCTACAGGTGTACCTAGTCCGACGCCATGAACCAAAGAAAAGTTCCAACAGTTATCGGGATTCTGGTCCTTATCATAGGACTTGCTGTAGGTATTTATTTACTACAAAGCCGGAATATCTTTAAATTGGGCGCAAAAGGGGAGACTCTTCCCAAGGATGTAAGAATGACCAATATCACCGATTCTTCATTTTCAGTTTCATGGACAACAGACAAAGAAACCGGAGGGTTTGTTTCTTGGGGTGAAAGTGAAGGGAGAATGGACAGTGTGGAGGAAGATGAACTCGAAGAAAACGGATTTACCCATTTTGTAACCATAAGGGGCTTAAGTCCAACAACAACGTATTATTTTAAGATAAATTCCGGAGCCAATTTTTATGATAATAATGGTGTTCCCTGGCAAGTCACAACAGGTCCGGTCCTTAACTCTATAACTAAAGCAAATACTATTTCTGGCACTATTTTAACTGCAACGGGAGAACCCGCTGCCAATGCTTTAATATACGTATCAGTAGGGGGATCTTCACCTCTTTCAACCTCAGCTTCAAAAGACGGAAGTTGGGTAGTTATGATATCTTCCTTGAGAACCAACGATCTTGCTTCATTTTTCACTATCAATCAAACTAAAGATGTAATTGAAATTGCAGCCAATTTGGGTCCCAAGGGAACTTCATCAGCCCAAATTTATCTTACTTCTGCCAAACCCGTTCCTCCGATGGTATTAGGGCAAACGCATAATTTTAAGAATTCTCCCTCGAATAAAACTGACGAATTACCTGAGGCTAATTTGGAACTACCCCAAGATGCTACTCCAACATCTAAATTTACCTCTGATGAAAAGGCAATTGCTGAAGCTAAGGTTGTAACCATCAAAAGTATCGACGAAGGGGAAACTGTAAGTTCTAATAAACCAGAATTTTTTGGAGAGGGTCCGGCATCTACCAATATCACGATAACCGTCGAATCTGATGTGATTAGCGCATCTGTAAAGGTAGGTGCAAACGGTAGTTGGGTATGGAGTCCCCCCAAAAATCTTACCCCCGGAGTACATAAAATAACCATCAGTTGGAAAGACGCCAATGGAATTTTGAAATCAATTACCAAAACATTTATCGTTCAGGCGTCCGAAGTACCGGCTTTTGAAGCTACCCCCTCGGCAACGCCGACTTCTACTCCAACACCGACGCCTACAACCAAACCCACATCAACACCAACTCCTACTTCGACTGTTAAATCAAGTCCAACCGCAACTCCCAAAGCAAGTCTTACCCCTACACCTAAAGCAACAAGTACCAGTTCTCCTTTACCCGGATCTCCGAGACCAAGTCCTACCCCTATTCAGCCAGTATCAGGAACCGGATTACCCAGCATATTTCTTTTAATATTAGGGGTCTTACTTTTGACTGGAGGATCTGTTGCAAGTTATCGTCTTTTTTTGAAATAATTTTTCATTGACATACACCAGTTATCCAATTAATATAAATTAAATAAGTTATGCCCGACGATTCAAATAAAAACCAACCCAATCCCGCAACTCCTCCACCGTCTTTCGTGGTTGATGCTCCACCTCCACCCATTGATCAGGGTGGAGAACCTCCTGCTTCAACCGAGAATGTAGAAACACCCCCTCCTCCAATTGTTGCGCAGGAAGGAAATTCGCAAACTTATGATATTCCACCCGTAGTAACCAATCCCAAACCTCAAGGAAAAGGTAAAAAAGGAATGATGATAGCAACAATTCTCGGAATACTTCTTCTTGTAGGAGGCGTTGGAGCTGGAGTTTTCTTGGTTCAAAGAAATCAGAATATCCGATCAAGAGCTGCTGGGGGGGGTCATTGGAATGAAAGTGGTTATAACTACTGTGATGATTCAGGATGTGATGTAGGTAGTGATTATCCCAACTGTATTATTATGCATTACGGTTCAAAAGACGCCGATGACCCAGTAGTTGATGACTACGTCTTAAGAGATAGGGTTCAAAGTTCCTATATAGGATTACAAGACTGTGGTGCAGAACAAATAGATGTTGGTTGTGGTTCACCGTTGGTTGATGTCGGTTGGACCTGGTATAGATATGATTATGATTGCACAGAACCAACTGAACCACCAACAACTCCTCCGACTGTACCACCAACAACTCCTCCGACTGCACCTCCTGGTGCTTGCGGTTCAGAATGTATTCAGTCTAATGATACATGTCCGGATCCTCTTGAGTGTCTTTTTCTGTCAGCTCCTAATATATTTACCTGCCAAAATCCCAGTTGTCCGGGAGATGCTGACTGTGTCTGTTCAACACCAACTCCTCCACCTGCTGCTTGCG
>Ga0154752_103_pt1 | contig 93995 bp, 99 predicted proteins | sample Rifle2008BG16ft_FD_105760 | JGI IMG/M metagenome (GOLD analysis project Ga0154752, IMG submission 105760) | Candidatus Woesebacteria bacterium RBG_16_36_11 | reverse complement strand
ACTCCTCCACCTGCTGCTTGCGGAGCAGAATGCAATCCGTCTAATGACACATGTCAAGGTTCTCTTGAATGTCTTTTCTTAGCAGCTCCCAACATTTTTACTTGCCAAAATCCCAGTTGTCCGGGAGATTCTGACTGCGTCTGTTCAACGTCAACTCCTCCCCCTGCAGGATTTTTCAGCTGTCTTGCTCTAAAAGCCTATGATACAAGCTGGACACTTCTTTCATTAAGTGATTTAGCAAAGCTAAAAGCGGGTAACATTGTTCGTTTTACTGTTGCCGGTAATACAAACTACGGAGAAATAACTAAAGCGATGTTTGAAATCAATAATGCCTGCACTCAAGAAGTTACAAACAAAAAGCCGGGTCCCGTACCATGTGAGTATTGCTCATCCGAATTTTATTATGACTATACGATTCCTTCCGGATTTACATCGTTTACTGTTAATGCAAGACTCTATGTAGAAGGTTTCGGTTGGATGGGAGGTATAGAACACATAGACCTTTCGTGTACTACGCCATTACCAACATCAGTTCCGTCAGTTGATTAAAAATACTTATGAAGAGAAATAAAATAGTAACAATTTTAATAGTAATAGTAACAATAATATTAGCCGGCATAGCAATTTTTACGGCAATCAGACTTTATCAGCTTAGGAAAGAGTCTGTAGCACCAACTGCTCCCGAAAAATCTGAGGCTCAAATTTCAACTCCTTCTCCTACCTATGAAGCTTGTTCTGCTTTTTCTTTTACGATTTCAACTCCTGCTCCTGGCGTCTGTAACTCCTCTTGTGTAACTAATTCGGATTGCGCATCTGCTTCAACAACCAGTGCGACAGACAACGTAAATCTTATTTGCTATCAACCCAGCCCTACTCCTTGTCCAACAGGAAAAGCCTGCCTAGATGTTATGCCTCCTAAGGTTTGTCGAAATGTAGCTTGCCCTACTGAAAGTGATTGTGTTTGTTCAACGTCAACTGCAAAACCAACCGCTACACCGACTTCTACCCCCACACCTACTCCTACAGGAACAGCTGGTACAACACCGACACCTACAACTCCAACAGGAACATCAAGTCCTATCTCACAGACGACTTCTACACCAGAAGCTGGTCTACCTGTAGCGGGAACAGCCTTTCCTACTTTAATCGGAATTGGAGCCGGAATTATTCTTCTTATACTTTCAATTGCTCTTGCTATTTAATTAACTTACCTCCAGGAATTAAACCAATAATAAGAAGTGTCCAATACTTTAGGTATGGGTATACCGGACCAGTGGGGATAAAAATAGATAAAAAGAATAAAGGCACAGATGAAAAAAGCACTAATTAGTTTGGGGTTTTTTCTTAATACATAACCTGTAGCAATAGCCAGAAATGGAATAGAAGGCAGGTAATGATAAAAAAACATAATTCTGGGTGAAGCTGCCCAGGGTACAAAGAAGATTAAATAGGAAAAAACCGTCAAGGCAAGAACTTTACTTTTATCTTTAAAGGCATAATAAAGACAGGTAAATACAGCTACTAAACCTGTCCAAAAAACAATCGGGTTACCCATTACGTAAATATTCTCAACTTTATCTTTGAGAGCCCCTGTATAAAGCCATATTGGTCTTATCAAAAGTGGCCAGGTATACCACAAGGAGGTATAAGGGTGAGTTGCTCTAAGTCTGGTATGATACCACCACATTTGTTTCTGCATGCCAATAAATACCTCAAAATTATGTCCTGTCAAAAACATTGGCAGGTAACTGAGTAAATATATTGCCGGGGGAATAACAACAAACCAGAGATAGGATATTCGAAATTTCTTTTTTAAAACAAAATGAGCAACTACAAAAATTGGGATTGCCCAGAATGCACTCCATTTTGAGGAAATCGCTAAACCAAAGAAAATTGCAGAAAGAAAGTTTTTATCTTTTAAATAAAGGTAAATTGAAAGAAGAACAAAAAATAGTATATATGAATCGTTCATTCCTATTCTAGACATAACCAAAGGTAAACCGTCTAGACTAAACACCCCGGCAGCAAGAAGGGCTATTCCCTCATCTTTAAAAAGAGCTTTGGAAATTAAATAAATCATAAGAACTGCCCCAACTCCCAGGATTGCACCCGGAAATCTCCAGCCAAAAGAATTTTCTCCAAAAATAAGCATTCCCAAAACCATACCCTCCTTAGCTAGTGGTGGATGGGTCCATTCATAGGCATAACCTGTTGGATGCGGATTCCACCATTCCCAGGCTTTGGGATCACCATGAAGCATAATTCGCGCCGTAAAAGCATGATATACTTCATCAAAATATTCCTTCCCGGGGTGATTAAGAAACAATAACCTGGTAAATAATGAAAAAGCAAGAATTAGTCCCAGATAAATTTTTACTTTTTTGGCTGAAATTTTCAAAGAAGGAAAATTTTGTATTTTACTTTTAACACCCGTTTTTAACAATTTGAAGATTTTTAAATCAACCTTAGATACACGGTCTCTAATAACCTCTTGAAAGAGAATAATAAAAAGCACTAGGTTTACCAAAATAAATATTTTTATTTCAAAAGATGAGAAGGCATTCAAGAAATCTTTGGTAATCCAGAGGTATGAATAAAAAAGGTTAGCCAAATACGTAATCGACAATCCCAATAAAGGAACCCAAAGAATAGGATTTGTAGCTGCCGAGATCGAGAGTGGAGCATACACAAAAAGCAGATGTCTTTCGTGCATACGGGAAAAAAAGAGGAAACTAGTCAAAAACAACAATGCTGCCAATTTATATTCTCCGAGATTTTTAAGTTTAATTTTTAAAAAGCCAAAAATAAAAACAATTACAGTAAGTAAATATCCTACAAAATTTGCAGATAGAATTCCCCTTCCTTCACTTTTCCAAAAACCCGAAAATCCCCAGAAATTAAACGCATTGATACTGGAATACGGATACTGATTAAGAGTCGCTTGAATTCTTTGAAAAATAAATACCGGTAAATTACTTCCTCCTGCAAACGGAATAAAAGTTGATATAAAAATCAGTAAACTTAAAATTATATAACCCAATATTTTTGATAGCTTCCATTTTTTTTTCAACATAATAAAAAGAATTACTCCCGCTGCAAGTGCAGCTTGAGGTTTGATGGCAGTACCAATAGCCAAAAGGATAGAAGATGCAATTGGGTTCATACTCGCCAACCAAATAGATGAAAGCGAAAAAAATGCCGTTAACGAATCTACTTGTCCCCAAAGTGTGGAATTGGCCCAAATTGCCGGATTGAAAATATAGATACCGGCAGTTATTAAAGCAATTTTTTCTTTTACTTTATCTTTTAAAATGAGATATATTACTCCTGCCGTTAACACATCGGATATTATTGCCGGAAGTTTGTATAAAAGTATCTGGGGAATAATATTTAAATTATTTATTTTCCCCAAAATCCAAAGAATATACATATATCCCGGAAGATAATCGCTCCAGATATCATAAAAGCTGGAAAGACCAAAGTAGACAAGACGGTTGCTCCATGCGATAAAAGTATTAAAATCAAGTACTAGAGTACCAAAAGGAGAAAGTAATAACCGAATAATAATTCCTGCTAGTAAAACAAGTAAAATATTTTTATTATTCTTAAAAAATTTCACATTAAGATTATATAACTTTTGAGGTTAATAATGTTTTATAAATTAAAACTAATTGCGATAAAATATCAAAACTTTTTGATATTACTTTTTTTCTTGTTACCCGCTATTTATTATAATTTCGGTTTTTTTAAAGGACTTATTATTTGGGGGCAGGATACTCCCAAAATTTCTTTCCCTCTTACTTATCTTTTAGATTGGTCCTTTAAAAATTTTAAGCTTACATTTTGGACTCCTGATATTTTTTTTGGATATCCAATAGGGTCAGAACAGGGTCAATATGGTCTTTTTTATCTTCCCAACATTCTACATACCTTCTTCAGTCTACCAATTTCGCTGGGGATTCTTTATGTAGTACATCAGACTCTGGCTGGATTTTTTACCTTTCTCTTTACGAGAGAAAGAAAAATGTCGATTTGGGCTGGAATAATAGCAGGAATCGCTTATGAATTTAACGGATTTATAATTGCTCACGCTCAATATCCCAGCCATGTCTATGCCATCATGTATTTACCTCTGATTTTTTATCTTTTAGAAAAAGCTAAAAATAGCAGGAATATTTTATACCTTTTCTTAATCGGAGCTTTATTGGGAATTCAATTTTTAACCGGACATCCGAATATCCCAATAATGACCATTTTCGCTTTAGTTATATACCTAATATATTTGTTCAAGGATAATTTCAGAAAGATACTTCAGGGATTTTTAATTATATTTTCTTCGGCTTTTATTGTATTACTACCCCTGATCATTGAAATGAAACAGTTAATTCCTTTAAGCACAAGGGCACTCGGTGTAAATTTTATAGACGCAACTAATTCTTCCCTGAACTTTTTTGATTTAATTACTTTTATATTTCCTAATTTTTTCTTTTCAAACCTGATAAACAATTCCTGGGCTTATGCCGACGCGTGGCATTTATATGGATACTGGGGGCAGATAGAAACTTTTGGGTATATTGGAATTATTACTTTATTCCTTTCAATTTTTGCCTTATCTAAAAAGAATATAAATAATATTTATCCTTTTTTAATCATTATTTTTATTAGCTTTATTATTGCCCTGGGAAGAAATACGCCAATTTATGAGAATATAATTTTTAAAATTCCCCTAATTAATGGCCTGCGAGCACCAGGAAAATTTATTTTCTTGATAGATTTTTGCCTGGCAATACTTGCTGGATACGGCTTGGATCGTATTGTTTTTGCTAAAGTAAATTCATCTAAGATTAGATATCTATTTATTGTCCTATTTCCACTTATTATTGGTTATTTGGTAAATAAACCCAACTCGATAATTTATAACTTATTTTCCCTCTATCCCACTCATGATTTAGATATTTTAAGAGATCTTAACTACTCGCTAAACTACCATACCGCTACTAGTTTAATTCTCTTGATAATTTCTACATTTATTCTTTTACTAACCACATTTAAGAAAATGAAAAAAACTGGGGTAGTTTTGATTATTATTTTGTTACTTACGGATTTATTTTTATTTTCCCAAAAGATAAATACTTGGCAAAAACCGAGTGAAATTCTTTCTCCAAACGACCCTGCTATCCAAAAATTGTCTCGAAATTTAAACTACAATTGCTGCAGAGTTTATGCATTTAGGAACTTTTGGAGCAACCTAATGGCCGATAGACTAATCCCTTACCATATCCCAGATGCTAACGGATTCGTTTCTTTAGAACTAAGTAGAAATAACAAATGGCAAACAGAAGCAGAAAGCCTGTGGCAGTCGGGTAATCCAAAATTATTTCAGCTTGGTTCAGTTAAATATGTTTATGAAAATAGAAACAATGAATCAGTATTAACTGAAATAAAAGACTATCTTCCGAGAGCTTATGTTGCCTATAATTGGATTTATTCCAATAATGCAAATAACTCGGTAAAAAATATTTTGTCAAAAGACTTCAATCCAAATACCGAAGTGGTTATTGAAGGCAAATTGAATATTGCGTCTAGAAAATATTTACCTATTCAGCCAGTAAAAATAGTAAAATACGAAACAAATTACATTCGGATAGACGCTAACGCTACTGAGAATGGTTTACTGGTTCTTACTGATACTAATTATCCGGGTTGGAAAGCATACGTCAACGGAAAAGAAGAAAAAATAATTCAAACAAATTATCTTTTTCGGGGTGTGTCGATTTCAAAAGGGGAAAATATAATTGAATTTGAATATCAAAAGTTTAATACTGTAATATTACTTACTTTTTCTTATTTTATCTTTTTTGTTATTCTTTCTATATTTCTCAGAAATAATTATGTTCAAGGGAAAAATTAATTATATTATTATTTTCGTCTTAGTTTTTTTAATTTACCTTCTTACTTCTGCTGGAAATACCCCCTATAACTACTTCATAAGGCTTGCAGATGCCTTTATTCATGGACGTTACTGGTTGACCGAAAATCCACCCTGGTTAAGTGAACTAATTCCTGCAGGATTAAATAAATACTATGTTGTATATCCTCCTATGCCAGCAATTTTATCAATTCCCTTTGTTTTTTTATTCGGAAAAAATCTTCCCCAGCAATATATCGCCCATCTGTTGGGGGCTGGTTTAGTAATTCTAACAATTGCACTCTCCTGGAAAATAAAAAGGGATAAAATGCTTGCCCTTTGGTCTGGAATACTTATTGGATTAGGTAGTATTATCTGGTTTTTATCGTCTGTTGGATCCGCCTGGTACATGGGACAAATTTCGGCGGCTTTTTTTCTTACAGCAGCTATCTATGAATCGCTTTCCAAAAAAAGGGCACTCTTGATTGGTATTTTTCTGGGGGTGGCTTACCTATCAAGAATTCAGTTGGTTTTAACCCTACCATTTTTTCTCTATCAAATTAAGGGAAAGTGTTTAAATGAATATCTTAAGTTTATCCTTGGTGTTACTCCTTTTGTTATTTTTAATGCCGTCTATAATTATTTACGATTTGGTGTTCCTTGGGATAAGGCTTATTATCTCATTCCAGGTCTTTTAAACGAACCGTGGTTTTCAAAAGGATTATTTAATATTTCGTATATTCCCAATAACTTAAAGGTAATTTTTTTGTCATTACCTATTTTTAAAAAGGAATTCCCCTATATTCAACCATCTTGGGAGGGTTTGGCTATCTGGATAACAACACCTGCATTTATTTACTCTATATACGCTTCGATAAAAGAAAGGATAGTTCTACTGTCGTGGTTCACAATCTTATTGATATCTCTGGTAATTTTCAGTCACGGTACTACGGGTTTTGCACAATTCGGCTATCGGTTTGCCGTAGATTTCTATCCCTTTTTAATGCTTTTAACTATAAAGGGTGTAGCAAAAACAGGCTTGAAATGGCAGCATTGGCTTCTTCTTGTCATAGGTGTTGTAGTAAATTTGTGGGGAATATTATGGATTAATAAATTTGGCTGGGTCAGTTATTAAGTAACTGTGATATCCATTCATGAACTTTATTCCAATTACCTTCTTTTGGTATAAAAACGTATAAGTTATCGTATTTAGGGGAAATTGGAGGATTAATTAAAAACTCTTCCAGTAACACATATGATCTATATTTCTCTCTAGCTTGAAGCATTTTTCTTGCTAAAACCGAGGTAGAATTAATATCAATATCACTTTCCACAAACTGTTTTACAGATTTTAATAGTGCATTAATTTTAGAGGGTGAAAGTAAAACTTTCGTGCTAAGAACTTTATCTTTAATTGCCTGTAATACCAAATCCTGCCTGGCTGCTCTAGCCAGGTCTGTCCCTTCGTCCCCTTGAGCATTCCTGCTTCTTACAAATTTTAAGGCCGTCTCTCCGTTCATGAATTGTTTACCTGCATTGAAGTGTATTGTTTCGTATCGGCATTTAAATTCTTTATCTCCCCCACAATTGTCGTTTTCTTTTCCCGCTATCGGATACTTCTCATCGGTAAATTCATTTTTAACATTTACTTCTATTCCTCCAATTGCATCTATAACATTTTTAAATCCTGAAAAATCTATCACTATTGCATACTGCAAAGGTTGACCGACTATCTCCTCTACAACAGATTTTGCGAGAACTATTCCTCCTCCTTTTTCCTTTTGATTTCCCCAGTAATAGGCACTATTTAATTTGGCACGAAGAGAAGGTACCCAAATATCCCTGGGTAATGAAACCAACATCATTGCCGAATTATCATGCGGTACAGACAGAAACATTATCGTATCCGTCAAATCCGGAGATTCGTGTCCCTGACCGCTTTTCCCCAAAATCAAAATATTGGTTCTTGCCGAAATAGATTTAATCTGATTTTCAGGGGTCAGAATAAAATTCGTTAAAATCTTCGCATAATTAGCAAGTCCTAATTTAGAAGAAAAAAAACTTAAAATAACAATTACCAGCCACCCCGCAATTACTATTCCTGCAAATAATCCTATTCTTACCAACCAGACGTGTTTTAAAAATTTTCTTTTTAGCCTGGATATGGTTATTTCTTTTTTAGTTAATTTTTTGGGATTTAACAACTTCTCATCCATAATCTAGAATTATCTACTAATATATAACTTGGATATGTTGCAAGAACTAGTTTAGCCTAAAATTCATTAATATGACAGATAGTTTACTTAAAAATTTAAATAAATTTCAAAAAGAAGCGGTAACCTACGAAGGAGGACACTTACTGGTACTAGCAGGAGCCGGAAGCGGTAAAACAAGAGTACTTACTTTTAGAACAGCTTGGCTTATCGATTCAAAAAAAGTTCTTCCAGAAAACATTCTACTTCTTACCTTTACCAACAAGGCAGCCGGTGAAATGAAGGAAAGAGTTGCTAAATTAACAAATCAAAAACCTGCTTTTGCCGGAACATTTCATTCATTTTGCGCTAAAATCTTACGAATCGACGGTCAAGCTTTGGGAATTCCAAGGGACTTCATTATTTACGACGATGAAGACACTAAGGAAGCAATCAAAGAAATTCTAGACAATCTTAATCTTCCCATAGACTCCTATAAACCACCAGTTATTGCCTCACAAATTTCCGACGCAAAAAATAATATGCTTACTCCCAGTCAGTATGCAGAATTTATCAGAAGCGAATTTCAAGAAAGGGTCTTTAGGATTTATGTAGAATACGAAAAAATGCTTAAAAAAATCGGAGCTCTGGATTTTGACGATTTGCTGCTTAAAACCGTCTATTTATTCGACAAAGACGCTAAAATTCTTGGTAAATGGCAGGATAATTTAACCCATATCTTAGTTGATGAATGGCAGGACACTAATAAAATCCAATACAAACTCACAAAACAACTTGTAGGTAATCAAGGAAATATTACGGCCGTGGGTGATGCCAGTCAGAGTATTTATATGTGGCGGGGAGCTGATTATCGTAATATTAATTTTTTAATGCGGGATTTCCCCGAGATTAAAATCATTAATCTAGAGCAAAATTACCGATCTACACAAAATATTCTGGCGGCGGCTAATTCGGTTATCTCCAAAAATACATCGCATCCAATTTTAAATTTGTGGACGCAAAACGACACTGGAGATAAAATTAAACTTTACTCTGCAAGATCGGGATTAGACGAAGCTTCGTACGTCATCAATGAAATCCTGGATATTATAAATATTCGAGGAAACAAATATTCTTATAAAGATATTGCAGTTCTTTATAGAACAAATGCTCAATCCAGAGTTTTGGAAGAGGCATTTCTTCACGCTGGAATCCCCTATACAATTGTCGGCGGTGTTCATTTCTATTCCCGAACCGAAATAAAGGATGTGTTGTCATATCTCAGGCTACTTTCAAATCCCAAAGATATTGTCTCCCGGAAAAGAATCCAAAAGATGGGTATTAGAAGGTATCAGAAATTTGAAAATTTCGCAAAAGATTTTATAAAGAATGATCAAACTACGCTTGATATCCTGGATGTTGTTTTAAAAGAAACGGGTTATCTTGATAAATATCAAAAAGAAACAGAGGAAAACATTACCCGTCTGGAAAATATTAAGGAGCTTCGATCTGTTGCAACAGAATTTCCCGATATCAACGATTTCTTAGAAAACGTTGCTTTGGTTGAAGCCGAACAGACATCGGATAAAAAAATACACACTATAAATTATCATCAGGAAAGAAATAATATTACCTTAATGACCATTCACGCCGCAAAAGGATTGGAGTTTCCAGTCATTTTTATAGTCGGAATGGAGGAGGGTCTTTTCCCCCATTCAAGATCTTTAATGGATATTTCCCAGCTGGAAGAGGAAAGGCGACTAGCATATGTGGGAATTACCAGGGCTAAAGATAAACTTTATTTATCCTACGCTTCCCGCCGACTTTATTTTGGGGAAAATATTTCAAATCCACCCTCAAGATTTCTTATAGATATCCCTGAAGATTTAATTCAGGGAGCAAATGAATTAAAATTTGAGAAGGAAGAAAAACAATCTGACCCTGATAGTGGTTTTGATTGGATTGTAGAAAAATATTTAGGAAAAAAAGATGTTGAATAAAACAGAAATCGATACAGTTGCCACCCACCCTATTCAAAGTTGGGTATGGGGAGAGTTTAGAAAAGCATGGGGAAATGAAGTTGTCAGATTTAAATTTGGTCAAATAACGCTTCATAAAATTCCTTTCTTTATCTATAAAATTGGAATTTTTGAAAAAGGTCCTACACCTACTAAACAAATGTTGGCAGAACTCAAGGATTACGGGAGAAAAAATAATTTAATTTTTATTAAACTTGAACCAAACATGGTCAAAACTCCAGGCAATCTGCAAATATTTGAAAAGTTGATAATTTTGTTAAAAACAAATGGATGCGTTAAAGGTCGAAGGCTTTTTACACCCGAAAGTTTTTGGGTAGACTTAACCAAATCCGAAGAAGAGTTACTTCAAAGTTTTTCTTCGAAAACCCGCTATAACATTCGGGTCGCACAAAGACACGGAGTTGTAGTCAGAGAAGATAATTCCACAAAAGCCTTTGAGAAATATTTGGATCTTACTTTCCAAACCTCAAAACGCCAGGGATTTTTTGCACACACAAAAAAATATCATCGCCTGATGTGGAAATACCTTCATCAAATGCAAACAGACGACTCAAAACCGCCTATCTCCAGACTTTTAGTCGCAATATATAAGGGAGAAATAATAGCTACTTGGATTGTTTTTGTCTGGCATGATTTTCTCTATTATCCTTATGGGGCATCTTCAGACAAATATAAAAACGTAATGGCTAGTAATTTAATGATGTGGGAGGCAATACGCTTTGGAAAATCCCTAGGTCTGAAAACTTTCGACCTTTGGGGTAGAGAACCCGGTAAGGGATTTACACGCTTTAAGGAAGGATATAATCCTAAAGTCGTGGAGTTTATAGGAACCTGGGACCTGGTAATAAATAAGCCTATTTATTTTATTTATAGAATTGCAGAAAACGTAAGGTGGTTCTTACTTAAAAATATTCTCACTTTTCTGAGATGATTGATATCAGACAAACTCCAGAATATACAAAATATCTTTCAATAACGGGCTGGAGTATAAAAAGAAAAAGTGAAGTTAATTATTTCATCAGAAAATTTCCTCTAATTGGTTCTCTAATCAAAATCCAAAGACCAAAAATAATTGACTTTGGTTATATTGAAGAATTAGCAAAAAAATACAAAGCTTTTCAGATAGTTTTAGAGCCAGGTTTAAGTTCCAATATCGGGTCCAGTCCCTTTAATCATAATTTATTATACATTCACGGCTATAAATTAAACAATTCACCTTATTTACCCACCAAAACTCTTCAGCTTAATTTAAACAAAAGTGAGAAAAAATTATTTATTAGTTTAAAGAAGGATTGCAGATATGCCTTAAGAAAAAATTCTCAAACTTTAGTTTCCAATTACCAGTTAAAAGATATTGAGACATTCAGAAATATTTGGAAAAACGCTATTGGTTTAAGACGTTATATTCCTCCTCTATCCCATTTAAAAGCTCTAAAAAAATCATTTGGCAAAGATTGTTTGTTCCTAATTATAAATAAACCAAAACCGATTTTTTCCGGCGCTATTTTCTTAAAAACTAATGATATCGGTTATTACTGGCAGGCATTTACCAATCAGGAAGGAAGAAAAAATCTTGTCCAATATAAAATCGTTTGGGAAGGAATTATGTGGGCAAGGAAAAAAGGTGCAAAGATTTTTGATTTCGAGGGAATTATCGATGAGCGTTTTCCAAATAAAAGTTGGTTGGGTTTTACACATTTCAAAAAAAGTTTTGGGGGTTCTGAAGTAGAATATCCAGGTTGTTATACGAAATTTAGATTTCCATTCCAAATTTAAATTTACTTCTCAGAATTGCATAACATTTTATACTCGCAATTTTTACATAGCATGTTTCCCGAACACTTAAATTCAGATACTTCTATTTCTTTGCGTATTTTAAAGATCTCTTCTTTTGCTTCTTCCAATTGCTCTTTTGTTCGTGTGGTTGAAATTTTGGTCTGATTTTCGAAAAAATAAAAACTTAGTATTACATCTTCCGGATTTTTATTAAACGGATCTTCGGGAATACTTACTGCTGCGAGTGCATAAAAAGCTAATTGCCTACTTATATCTTTATTTTTATCCATTTCTTTTTGGGTTGGAGGTTTTTCACCGGTTTTATAATCAATAAGTTCAATTTTTCCTTTAGGAAGAATATCTACTCTATCAATTCTCCCTCCAATTTTTAAAGGCTTTTCAGTTTTGTCTTTAGAAAAAAGAGAAACGGTAAAGGATTCTTCGATCCTATCGACATTGACTTTTTTATCAAAGCTTTTTTGATAATAACCCGATAGATATTTCTTACCCCTTTCGAAATTCTTTTTTTCCTCGCTTTTTGTGCGATATCCTTCTTTTAGCCAATTCTTTTCAAGTAAGAATAAAAGAAATTTTAGGTTTGGCTTTTCATCTATCTTAATCAAACGGTAAAAATCTCTTAAGGTACTATGAATTGAAGTACCGAAACTTTGAGGACCCGATGGAATGGTTGGTATTTTAAAGATATATTTTAATTTGTAGTGCAGAGGACAAATTTTAAACGTATCTATTTGGGAATACGTAAGATAATCAATGTGAATAGAGGGTTTATATTCTACATCTGATGTTATCGTTAAATCTGAACTTGCTTGGGACTTATAATCCAAAAAACTAAGTTGTTCGCTTTTAATAGCCAACTGTTCACTAAACAAAACTTCATCACCCAGTGCTTCAAATATAAAAGGGGATAGTCTTTTTTCTCTTTTTCCTTCACCATAGTAGTCTGCTGCAGTAAAAAAAAGTAAATCTTTTGCTCTTGTCATTCCGACATAAAAAAGCCTCCGTTCTTCTTCCAAGTGATAATCTCCTACGGGTAAGACCTCTTTAATAAATTTATCGGGAATGGGAATTTGCTCCCTTCTTTCTATCGTTGGGAAACGGTTACCGACCAAATTCACTAAAAAAACCACGGAAAATTCAAGCCCTTTAGCCGAATGTGCTGTTAAAATATTTACGGCATTGACCTCTGTCCAGTCGGTATCAGCAGCTAGTGGAGATTCTCCGAGTTCACTGGAAAGCTCTATCCAGTCAACCACGGCAGCAACGGTTGCGTCTTCATGGTCTACTTCATAAGTTTTTAACCTGTCAAAAAATTTGGATATATTAGCCGCTTTTTTTTGTGCTTCGGAAGAATCAGGGTTAATCAGTTTTTGCATTAATCCCGAATCCTGCAGAAAGTAATAAAGTATTTGCCCTGCGGTTTCTTTTTTAACAAGTTTTATATGTTTATCTATAATCTCTAATATTTTTTTTATTTTTTCTCTTGTCTTTATTCCCACAAATATGTCGTCTATTTTGTGGCAGGCTTCATAAAAAGTTAAATTAAACCTTCTGGAGTAATTTCCTATTACTGCCAGATCCCTAACTGAAATATTAAAATAATCAATAGTCAAGAGTCGGTAGAAAGAAACAGAATCGTCAAAATTATACAAAACCTTTAAATAAGAAATTAAATCGATTATTTCAGGTTGTTTGAAGAGTCTTCCCGGCCCTAAAAACTGATAAGGGATACCTTGTCTTGATAATGCCCTACCAAAAGGTTCTGCATGATTGTTGGCTCTAACCAAAATCGCGAAATCTTTAAAATCATATTTTTTTTGTTTTGCAATCAAAGTAATTTTTTTGGCAACTTCGTCCGCCTCATTTTCAACTCTGTCTTTATGAATAAATTCAATTTTGTCACCCTGCATCTTACCTTTTGCACTTGCAATTAATTTCTTATCTATTTTCTCGACAACCTCTAATCTATCTGGGTTATTGAACTTGATAAGCTCATGAGCTTTATCCAAAATTTCCTGTGTAGATCGATAATTTCTGGTCAAGACAACCATCTTCGCTCTAGGGAAATTTCTTCTAAACTGAATAATATTACTAACTGCAGCTCCCCTAAATCTATAAATCGACTGGTCGTCATCTCCACAAACAGTTATGTTTTTATTTTTTCCAGAAAGAAGAATTGCCAGTTCGTTTTGTACAAAATTGGTATCCTGAAATTCATCTACTAATATATATTTAAATTTTTCGCAATAAACTTTTAGTATATTTTTTCTTGCCTTAAAAAGTTCTAACGTTTTGATTATAAGATCTCCAAAATCCATAACCGCCTCTTTAACTTTTATTTCGTTGTATGTTTTATAGGCTTTTGCTAATTCCTCCCATTTTTCTAATTCGATTTTTTCTTCTTCACTTAGTTTCTTGTTTTTGATTTTTTGCTTTTTAACCCAATTCAAATATTCATTGGGAAGTACATTCTCGTCCTGTAGTCTACTGAAGTGTTGAAGCATCCCTGCTACAAATTTTGTAGGATTCCCCAGAGGTCTAAAATACTTGAGGTTAAATTTAAATAAATTATTTCTGACCAGCTGGACACATTCTGCCTCTGTCATTAGTTTATATTTGGGATCTAAACCGATATGAAGGGCTTCTAATCTTAAAATTCTATCGCAAAAAGAGTGGAATGTTGAAATCCACATGTCAGAATATCCGTAAGGTAGGGTTTCATAAACTCTGTCCTGCATTTCCTTGGCAGCCTTTTCCGTAAAGGTCAAGGCCAATATCTCATTCGCTTTTGCAAGTTTACTGGTAATTAAATATTTAATCCTCTCGGTGATAACAGTAGTTTTCCCAGTTCCTGCACCTGCAATAATTAAAAGGGGTCCTTTTTTAAATTTTACAGCCTCAAGTTGTTCTTTATTTAATTTTCTGTTTTCTTCTCCTACCATTCTGAAGAATTATACTGCAAGTATTAGTTATTTATTTCTCCAACTCTTTGGTTTTCTTTTCAACTCCGTCTCCAAGATTTTTAGTTTGGGAAATTTTTTGACCAAGCTGGGTAAAGGATGAAAACACATTACCCATCATGTTGAATGCATTGGTCAAATGTTTTTGCAATACTCCCAAATTTTCTTCTACTTTTGAATAGTCTTTATGTATCGCCCTTAAAATTCTGAATACCTCTCGAGATTTTGTTTCCAAATCCTTCCCTTCAAAAGAAACAAGAATCACCTGTAAATGGGCATAAAGCGTGTTGGGGGAAACAGGATAAACTCTTAATCTTCTGGCAAAATTAGATAGTTCTTGAACATTCACAACCTCATAATAAACAGCCTCTGAGGGAATATACATCAATGCAAAATCCATTGTTCCTTCCTCGGGTAAAATATATTTTTTGGAAATGTCTTCAATGTGTTTTTTAACATCAGAGATAAATTGTTTTTTGGCAAGACTCCTCTCTTTTTCGGTTTCCCCTTTAACCATCAGGTTAAAATTTTCCATGGGAAATTTAGAATCAATACAAAGAAGTCCTGCCTCTGTTTTTAAAACTGCATCCACTTTCGCACCAGATCTAAAAGGATACTGTAAGTGAAAGGCATTCTTGGGAAAAGTCTGACCTATCATCTCTTTTAATACTTCTTCTCCCAATCCACCCCTTAATTTAGGAGACTGCAAAAATTCCTGCAGTGTTCTTATTCCTTTACCAACCTCACTCATTTCTCCCAAGTTTCTCTGAACCTGAGAAATAACCCGGGCAGCATTATCTAATCTCTCATTAAGGCTTTGGGTATTTTTCTGTAATGAATCTAGTAAGGCTTTTCTATCGTCTCTGGAACCAGTTTGAAGTGTTTTAATAATCTCCAAGAGTTCATCGGAAGGTTTTTGTTTTTCTGTTATATCGCTTAATTTCTTATTGATAAGAAATCCTATGATAACGAGTCCTGCAATAAGAACGACTAATATAATTACCGGATCCATATAAATTTATTTATTAGAATACTTAATTATAATTCTAATATTAAATACAATACCATTAACCAACTTCCCTTTCAAATCGGGTGAGGTTAAAATGAAATAAGTGAAACGTCTTAAAACAAAAAGGATTGAGAAAGTAAAAAGAAGAAGAAATTTTTTTCCCACTCTTGTCCTTACTCTCATATTTTGGCTGTTAACCTCCCTGATAATCTATCTTTTTGATCCTTCTTTAACCGGAGCCGTTCCGTTGTTTTTCGCCTCTTTTTTTATTTCTATTTTTTTAACCCTTTCTTTGATTTTTGCTAACTCCAGAAGAGGAATTCTTTTTTCTTCCGGTATATTCATGTTTTTAATTCTTAGATACTTCGGTGTTGGAAATATCTTAAATTTAATTTTAATACTTGCCATTATTACAGCATTCGAAATTTATCTTTCCAAAAATTAATTATTGACTACTTATTAGTAATTGTTATACTTCTTAGCGAAATCTCCTGCCAATTTAGTCAATAAAAGTGGCAGTATGAAAAAAACATTTTCCAAAGTAAATCCTTACCTAAAAAATCAAATCACCAAATCTTTTGCGCAAACTTTAGTCGACTTCACCGATTTAAATGATATGCTGACCTTTTTAAAGGATTTCTTCAGTGAAAAAGAGTTGGAAATGTTTTCTAAGAGATTGGCTGTTTCTTACTGGTTGAAAAAGGGAAGAAGCTACTCAAATATAACCAACAACCTAAAAGCTTCAAGTGCAACAATTTCACAAGTTTCCTCACTTATGAAATCAAAAGGAATGGAAGAAGCTTTAAAAAAGATGGATGCCGAAGAATGGGCTACTCTTTGGAGTAAAAAAATAAAGAAATTTGTTGGAAGATAAAATCTTTGTTAAAATATCCGTATGAATATAAAAACCTCCGTTATGATGATTGTAACCGTTCTCTAACACGGAGGTCTTTTATTGGATAAAGTACTGGAAATAGCCTCCGCGAGGAGGTTTTTTTATTACTAAAAGGTTATACTAAAACAATGAACAGAAAATATTACGTTACAACAGCCATAGATTACACAAACGATGTAATTCATATCGGTCATGCCTATCAAAAAATAATTGCCGATGTTTTTGCCCGTTATCATCGACAAATCGGAGACAAGACTTTTTTCTTAACTGGCACTGATGAACATGGTGGAACAAGTGAACAAGCTGCCAAAACTGCCGGGAAATCGGCCAAGGATTTTGTCGATGAAATAGCCCAAAAAGACAAAGAACAACTTGATGCATTAGCCATCTCCTATGATCGTTTCATACGAACAACTGATGAAGATCATAAAAAAGTTGTAGCGGATTTCTACAAAAGAGTTGAAAAAACCGGCGATATCTATAAAGCCGAATACGAAGGTTTTTATTGCACTGGTTGCGAATCATACAAGAATCTTTCGGAAATAGTGGACGGAAAATGTCCGCTTCACCCAACCCGGAAACTTGAAAAAATTAAAGAGGAAAATTATTTCTTTAAGTGGTCTAAATATCAAGGTTTCTTAAGAAAGCATATTTTAGAAAATCCCGATTTTATTAAACCCGAATCACAAAAGAAAAATGTGCTCGGTTTCCTGAAGCTAGGTCTTGAAGACATAGCTATTTCAAGACCTGTTAAAAAAGTTGCATGGGGTATACCTGTTCCAAATGACCCCAGCCAAGTAATTTATGTCTGGTTTGACGCTTTAATTAATTATATTTCAGGAGCGCCAAATTTCTGGCCGGCAGATCTTCATATTTTAGGAAAAGACAATGTTCGCTGGCACGCAATTTTGTGGCCTGCAATGCTCAAAAGTGCCGGATATAAACTCCCTAAAACTGTTTATGGCCACGGTTTTATTACACTAGATGGAGAAAAAATCAGTAAATCCCGCGGGAATATAATCAGGCCAACTGATTTAATTAAGCAATTTGGAGTAGACGGGGTTAGATACTATTTCATTCGCCATGGCCCTTGGACTGAAGACGTTGACATAAATCTTGAAAAAATCAAGGAAATTTATAACGCTGATTTGGCAAACGGACTAGGTAATTTGATTGCCAGAGTTGCCAGGTTATGCGAAAACAGTAAATTTGAATTTCCTATAAAAGCAAGACATAACCTAATACCTACGGGGGAATTTGAAAAATATATTAAGACGCTTCAGCCTAACGAAGCACTTGCGCATCTTTGGACAGAAATTACAGTATTAGACCAACATATCAACAAGGAAAAACCTTGGGAATTAAAGGGAAATACCTTAAAAGAAGTCCTTTCGTGGTTAGTCGAGGAAATTAGAGGTATATCCTATCGACTTAAACCTTTCCTTCCCGAAACAGCTGAAAAAATCGAGAAGCAGTTTGGTCAATCTAAAATAAAAAGCACAGATTCTTTGTTTCCTCGAATTAAATAAGTTCTATGTTGAAAAACTTTATATTAAAGCACGAAAGACTTGTGCAAAGAATGTTGGAAATACTTCCCGGGTTTTTTTCTTGGAATATGATACTTTTTCCTTACTGGGGAATTCTTGTCATTCCTGAAGTTGTTGCCTATTTTGTCCTGGCTTTCAATATTTACTGGCTTTATCAATCCGTACAGATTGCCATAACCGCAATGATCTCACATGTCAGAATCCAAGCATCAATGAATTACGACTGGGTTGGAGATTTAAAAGTCTTTCCCGATTCTGGAAAAATTAAAAACATTGTAATTATTCCCACCTATAAAGAACCTATTCACATTTTAGAGAGAACTTTCCAATCCCTTGCAAATCAAACTCTATCAAGAAAGCAAATATATCCAATTCTTGCCATGGAGAAAAAAGAGCCTAAAGAAGACAGAAAACAAAAGGTGAGGGAGCTTGCAACTAAGTTTAAAGGTATATTTGGAGGATTTTACGTTACAGTACACGATCTTACTCCGGGTGAAGCAGTAGGAAAAGCTTCCAACGAAAAACACGCAGCCATTTGGTTTAAGAAAAATGTTATAGATAAAAAGAAACTGGATATTAACTACATAACCGTAACAAGCTGTGACGCCGATCACAAATACCATCCAAATCATTTTGCATACCTAACCTATAAATTCTTGGATAATCCAAATAGGTATAACCGTTTCTGGCAACCGGCAATTATGTTCTACAATAATATTTGGGAACTGCCGGCTATAACACGCGTTCCTAACGCCCTGGGTTCTATTTGGAATCTTTCTCAGTTACCCAGACGAGACAGACTTATTAACCAGCAAAATTATTCTCTTTCTTTTAAGCTCCTTGATGAGGTTGGTTATTGGGATGCCGATAAAATACCCGAGGATTGGGGAATATTTTTTAAATCATATTATAAAAAAAGAGGCAAAATTGAAGTAGAACCTTTATATATCCCTCTTCATGCTGATGCAGCCCAATCCTCTAGCGTCTGGAAAACATTGGTAAATCAGTATGAACAATACAAACGCTGGGCATGGGGGGTATCTGACGATCCCTGGATAATAAAAAGTTATTTGACTACACCAGGAGTCAATTTTTGGGATAAATCAATGAGACTTATTTATGTTATCTGGTCTCATTTTATGTGGCCTGTAAACTGGTTTATTATAACAATCGGACTTACCTTACCCACTCTTCTTAATCCCCGTTTTGGAAGAACCACACTAGGTTACACTGTTCCAAAGCTTTCAGGAACAATTCTTACTATTTGTTTGCTTTTTCTTTCTGTCGTACTTTTTCTTGATTATGTCTATAAACCAAAAAGACCAAAAGAAGTCTCTCGTTTAAAGGCTATTCTTTCTCCATTGGAATTCGTACTTATGCCTATTGCCGGATTTTTCTTTTCGGCTCTTCCTGGTTTGGATGCACATACAAGATTAATGCTTGGGAAATATATGGAATATCGTGTTACTGAAAAGGTTTAATTAAAAAATAAAGAGCCGTAGGGGCGCGCGAATAAATTCTAACTACGGCTCTTGAAAACCAAACTATTTAATAATCGTGCATTCATCTATATAACCTTCTTTGGGAGGATTCAACGATTTGCTGAAAAACTTATGGATTCTCCACCAAAATTTTTTCCAGCCTGTCGGTTTCTCCAACCACTCAAAGGAAACAAAAAAACCTTCTGAATTAGGTATTAATCCCCACGCATAAAGATCTAGTTCAACTAACTGTATTCTTAACAAACTGATCTTGATGCATGGAATCGAAGTTCGACCACAATCATATTTTGGTTCAACACTTAAAACCTCTACGAGTTCTCTATCCTTGTTGTGATACATACATTGAACCAAGATGTCACCGGGTTTAATAAACGACAAACTTTTTATGCGATTTCGGTTGTCAGTTTGAGTTTTTGGCATGACAAACCTCCCGTTGTCGTACTGCATATTTAAAAGAGCGCGCTTAAGGAAAATTATACGAAATTAATTTAATTAAGGAAAGTTATTCTGAAGATTTACTTTTTTTCCATCTGTCTTTATCTCTTGTATTAAGCTTTTTCATCATTTTTTTAAAGTGGGTATCAAGGTCTATGTTTAAAGAGTTTGCCAGACAGATCAAAGTAAATATGATGTCTGCCATCTCATCGCCAATCTCTTTATTTTTTTCAGAAGATTTTTTCTTTTTCGGACCAAATCTATGATTAACTTCTCTGGCTAGTTCTCCTACTTCCTCCATTAACCGTGCCAGCATTTCGAAAGGTTTCCAATAACCAATTTTAAGTTGAGACATCCATTCATCAACTTGTTTCTGAAGTTTTTTCATTAAAAGAATTATAACAGTTCTATAACAAAATTAACCTTAATTATTTTCTTCACTATTTGAATATATTCTTTTTTGCTACACTAAAAATAATGCCTAATGTATTTAATCAAAGCCTCTGGGGAGATGAAGCTTTTTCTGCTGTTCTTTCCATGAATCCAATTCCCAAGATATTGGAGATTATTCAAAAAGATACCTCACCACCTCTTTACAATATAATTTTACATTACTGGTATCAGATTTTCGGAACCAGCGAAATCGCAATCAGAGCTTTGTCTTTTCTTTTTTTTATTCTGGCTGTATTTTTTGTATATAAAATCGGTTCTTTGCTATTTTCAAGAAGAATAGGTCTTTTAGCTGCAGTTTTAACTTTTTTAAATCCGTTTTTCTTTACTTATGCATTTGAGGGAAGAATGTATTCCATTCTGGCTCTTGGAGTTGTTGCGTCTATGTACTTTTTTCTTAAGAAGCAATGGATTCCATATGTCATAGCAACACTTTGGGCACTGTATTCTCACCATTTTTCTATCTTTGCTATTTTTGTACAGGGAATATGGTTTTTGTATGAATTTTTCGTTGGGGAGAAGAAAACCGCTTTAAGCATGTTAAAATCCTTTATTGCCGTTTTTATTCTTTACATTCCTTGGTTAATTCCTCTTTATAAACAAACAAAAATGGTTGGAGGGGGATTCTGGCTGGGTAAACCCACCCTAACTGATTTGAGAAACTTAATTTACGAATATCTGGCCGAAGGAATTAAAAATCCTACGATAAAAATTCCACTTATTAATAGGGAATTAGGTCAGATTTCTCTCTATTTTGTCTTTGCCATACTTTTGCTTCGCGACTGGACTAAAAATATCAAAAAAACTCTATTTTTACTCTCCTGGTTTCTTCTACCCATTCTAATTACTTGGGGAGTTTCGCAAAAATTTACCTCAATCTTTTTCAACCGCTATCTTTTGTATGCTATCCCTGCCGCAATGCTTCTAGTTGCCTCAAACGGAAGAAGGTTTATGGGTATTTTTATAGGATTTCTTTTAATATTCTTTGGGATAATCGATTCCAATTATTTCATACATCCGGCAAAAAGACCTTTTAGGGAAATGGCAACTTATGTCAAACAAACCCAAAAAACAGGAGATTTTCTAATTAACTGGAATTCAACGGCACATCACCTATGGGAGTCAAATTATTATAAAATTCCTGCTCCAATATATGTCCCAACAGGTGATTTGCCCTATTATGTTGGTACAGCGCAAATGACCGATGCAGACATTTTAAGAAAGCTTCCTAATGTAAAGAGAATTGGAGTTATCACTAGCGGAGATATTAAAGAAATTAAACTACCAACTTATAAAGAACTGTCTGAAAAAGTCTTCGGGGAGTTAAAATTTGTTTGGTATTTAAAAAAATAAAGCCCTGAAGTTATTAAGTATTGTTTAAACTCCAGGGCAAGCACACACCACAATTGCTCAGGATAATATTTCCATTGGATTACCCCCCAAACTGGTAAATGCTTTGTTGTATGAATCAATACGATTATCGTTCTGATCGTAGTATGCAAAAAAATGAAAGAGAGAGCCTGTTTTACAAGCGTCGCTATGCCAATTATTAATTAATCTATCAAACTCCTCAGTTGTGCTTGCAACACCAACTATTTTGGACTCTGCTAAATTATTGGCATCCCTGTCTTCTTCGGTTGCGAACACACGAACAGTTACATCCATATAAACCTCCTCCATGGGTATAAGAATTTTATCCTAAGAACTATTTGGGAATGTGCTTAAACCTATAGTACTACTATTGTTTTTTATAATCAATTTTATGATAAACTAAATTTACATGCCTAATATGAAGAAACTATTAGAGAAATTTCATGTTCCCAATTGGCTTCTTATTCTTCTTTCTGTTGTCATAATCCTTCGTATTCCTTCGTTTTTTGAGCCCTATGCATATGGCGATGAAATGATTTATCTCACTTTGGGTGAGGGGGTAAGACAGGGAATTCCGCTTTATCAAGGTCTTTATGACAACAAACCTCCTCTTTTGTATATTACTGCCGCAATTGCCGGAAGACTTTTCTGGTTTAAGGCAATTTTGGCTCTTTGGAACTTTGGTACAATAATTATTTTTTGGAAATTGGCTCAGGCTCTATTTCCCAAAAAAGAATCATTACATAAAATTGCTACAATAATCTTTGCCATCTTAACCACAATCCCACTTTTAGAAGGTAATATTGCCAATGCCGAGATATTTATGATCGGACCAACTATTCTTGCCTTCTTAATTATTTTTAGTAAAAAACTCTCAATTAAAAATTTAATATTTTCAGGAATACTATTTGGAGTTTCAGCCCTTTTTAAACTCCCCGCCGCTTTTGAACTGCCGGTAATTTTTGCCTTTTGGTTAATATTAAACGGACTTAAGAAAAACGAATTGCTTAAAACCATAAAAAGATTTGCCTTTATTGTCCTTGGGTTTGCCATCCCCATCTTTTTAACTCTGATTTGGTATTACTTTCGAGGAGCTTTGGGAGATTATATACACGCTGCTTTTTTGCAAAATATCGGTTATCTTTCAACATGGAGGCCTTCTACTTCAAACCTGCCTTTTATGGTCAGAAATGCACCGCTTTTAATAAGAGGTGGGGTAATTTTAATAGGGTTAGCTATCCTTTTTTGGAAAAGAAAATCCCTTCCTAAAGAATTTATTTTTGTTACGATCTGGATTTTATTTGCACTTTTTGGGGTAACTTTATCCGAAAGGCCATATCCCCATTATTTGCTTCAGGCAGTTCCCGCTCTAAGTTTACTGTTGGGGATTCTTGTTACCGACAAGACTCTTACACAAACCCTAACTGTTATTCCCCTGGTTATTGCTTTCTTTGTACCTCTTTATTACAAATTCTGGTATTATCCGACCACCCCGTATTATCTTAACTTTATTAAATTTGCAACCGGAAGCATAAATAAAGACGAATATTTTGCATCTTTTAACGACAAGGTCTCCCGAAATTACAGAGTCGCTAGAATTCTAACCAGTATTACCAACAAAAAGGATAAAGTCTTTGTCTGGGGAGATACGGCCACAATTTATGCTTTATCCAAACACCTGCCTCCTATCAGATATGTTGCTGATTACCACATCAATGATTTTTCAAGTAAAGAGGGGGTAATGAAAAATCTAACTAATAATTATCCTAAAGTTATTGTACGTTTCAATGAAGGTTCGCCTTTTCCCGAACTTAAAAATTTGTTAGACAGCAATTATATACTTTTTGCCGATTTTGAAGGTGCCCAGATATGGAAATTAGATTTGCCTACTGTGAAATCCGCAATCTTTCCCTGAAATAACTTAAAAGTTTGTACATAAATTCGTATTTTCTTCAATGTTAAAGTAAAATCATGGCTATAGAAAGAAAAAGAGACAAAAAAATGAACATCTTAGAAGTCGGAAAAGCAAGATACAGCAAATTTTTAAAATACAACCTAATTAAAGATTCCGTGTTCACTCAAGAAATTCCTCAAAAAAATTTAATATATTTAGGATTTCTCACCAATATAATAGGAATCGCCTTAATCTTTCTTATCAGATCTAAATATTTACCTCCTGAAGTCCCACTTTATTACGGACTTCCCGAAGGAGAAGCCCAGATAGTTCCTTCACTTAATTTAGTTTTTCCATTCGTTTTCTCCTTGATTATAATATCTATTAATAGTCTCATCACTTTATTTATTAGAGACGATTTTCTTAAAAAAACATTAGTTATTGGAGGTTTGGTGGCAACTTTTTTTTCCGTAATAACTATAATAAAAATAATTTTTCTGGTCGGGAGTTATTAAAAATTCATGTCCTTACTTAAGACTTTAACGATATTTCCATTTCTACTAGCCTCTCTTATTGCCTTTTTTTCGACTCCTCTGGTTATTAAATTAGCCCATAAAATAGGTATTATTGACGACCCAAAGGTTCATAAACATCCTAAAGTAATTCATTCCTACCCTGTTCCCAGGGGAGGAGGGTTAGCCATTTTTGCCGCCGTATTAATTGCCTCTTTTGTTTTTTTACCTCTTGATAAACACCTAATTGGTATTTTAATCGGTGCTTTTTTTATAACAGCGTTAGGAATTTTGGATGACAAATTCAATTTAAACCCCTACTTAAGATTAGTCGCACAATTTGTTATTGCCGGAATTCCTATTATGGCAGGAATCGGAATCGCTTTTATAAATATGCCTTTTAACGGCATATTGGATTTATCACACCCTCGCATAGTTTTTGATTTACTCGGTCAAACCCGTAGTATTTGGTTAATATCGGATGTCTTTGCTGTTTTCTGGATAGTATATATGATGAATATGCTTAATATGGGAGCTAAGGGTGTCGACGGACAGTTACCCGGGGTTGTAGTTATCGCAGCAATAACCATTGCAGCTCTTTCCCTTAGCTATTCTGCCGATATAACCCAATGGCCAGTTATTATATTTGCTTCAATTACAGCAGGAGCTTATTTCGGATTTTTACCCTGGAATTTTTATCCTCAAAAAATAATGCCTTCATATTCCGGGTCAACTCTTGCGGGTTACTTACTGGCAGTTCTGGCAATTTTATCTACAACCAAGGTCGGAACATTAATTGTAGTGCTGGGTATACCCCTAGTAGATACTGGATATACCATTGTGCGACGAATACTATCAGGGAAATCTCCCGTATGGGGAGATAGAGGACATCTTCATCATAAATTACTCGATGCGGGTCTAAGCAAAAGACAGGTTGTTATTTTTTACTGGATTTTTACTGCTCTACTTGGGGTTCTAGCCCTTAATTTGAATGCGTCCCTGAAGTTATATACAATGATCGGGGTGGTAATTCTTATCGGAGGACTGATAATATTTCTTACCAAAAAGCGTATTCAAAAAATAACATGACGCAAGTTAAAAAAAATCTAAATATTTTCAATATCTTTATTGCTATTATTCAAGTAGCAAGGCCTATACATTGGATTAAAAATCTTTCGCTTTTTGCAGCCTTAATTTTTACCCAAACTTTATTTATTCCCTCTTACCAAATAGCAGTTTTTTGGGCATTTGTGGCTTTTAACTTCATAACCTCCGCCTCATATGTTTTTAACGATTTACTCGATGTCAAGCAAGATAGGCTGCATCCGATTAAGAAAAATCGCCCAATTGCATCAGGAGTCCTCCCAGTTTCTTTTGCGGTTGCGGAAGTTATCGTCCTGGCTTTTATCTCTTTTTACCTGGCCTATTACTTACACCCTATATTTTTTATTCTGGTTGTAACTTACTTTGTAATACAAGTCTTATATAGTCTCTTTTTGAAAAATGTGGAAGTCATAGATATTCTTGTCATAGCATCAGGCTTTATCTTAAGGGTTTATGCGGGTGCCTTTGTAATTGACGCTCACCTTTCCGTATGGTTTTTGCTTTGCGTTATCTCGATTGCTCTATTTTTAGCATCGGGGAAAAGAAGAGCTGAATTAAATACTATCCAACAAGTAAAAGAGGTTACCCGAAAAAGTTTGACCAGATATTCCAAAGAACTTTTGAATTCCTACGTAACCATGTTTGGTAACGCAGCCTGGATGAGTTGGGCTTTATTTACCTTTTTCGAATCTCCCAGGGCAGCCCTTCCCGTCTGGCTTTTTTTAGCAGAAATTTCCAAGGCAACTACAATAACCAAACTCCTGATGATTACCATTCCTGTGGCTATTTTTGGAATCATGAGATACCAAAAACTTATTTTCGCAGATAAAAGTGAAGCACCAGAAAAACTCCTTTTAACAGATATCGCTCTGGTGACCTCAGTAGGAATTTGGATATTTCTGGTTATTTCAATCTTATATAGCGGAATAGCTGTTAATTTTTGAGTAACTTCAAGACTAAGGAGTTGGTGTAGGACTTGGAGTTGACGTTTCTTTGGAGCTTTCTGTTTTTGATGCGTATTGATTTGAAACCCATCCTTCCTGATCCTTCTCGTATTCTATCTTATACCAACCGGTTTCTTCGTCTTCTTCCAATATTTCAAAGGTTTCACCCGGATCAACTTGACCCACCTCCCTTGCCAAAGCGGAAGGTTCATTTCTTACCCTCAAAAAGCCTGTCGGTGTCGAAAGAATTTTAACTTGGGGTTTTTCTTCCTGGGGTTCCGGTGTAGGAGACGGACTAGCCTGTTCGGTATTCGGCGCTAGTTTAAATTCAGCTGTAAGCTTATAACCCTCATAAGTTCTGACGTCTATAGATTCATCTTTATAACCTTGTGCAGAAAGAGAAATTATATGGCTACCCGGACTAACAGCTGAAGATTTATAGGGAGTAAAACCCCTAACTTGCCCGTCAATCTTTACTTGGGATGCATCCGGGGTTGAAATAATAGACACACCAACTTCTTGTCCTCCTATTTTTTCAAAAGATATGACAGTTCCACTTGACGTTTCTAGAGATTCCCCGAAATTTCTTCTGATTACTGTTTTAACTCCGGATACAAGATTTACCTTGGTTTCGAAAGGAACCAGTGGCTTATCAAAAGATTCCGGAATTAGCTTGATTACAACTTCTCCTTGGGCCCTTGTAATCTCAAAATTGGTCCGACCCTCCTGTTGTCCGTTAATCAAGACGGCTGCTTGTGGTTGAGTTTCAATAATTAAACCTGCGCTTTTAGGTCTAAAATAACCAACCACATAAAAAATGACTAATAAAATTACTAGAGTAATACCAATAATCAAAGCGGCAAATTTTAATTTTCTCACAGCTGGTGAAGTTTAACACGAGGATTTTTGAGTCGCAATATTATTTATAAGCAAAAGGACGGATAAGCTTTGTGTTTTTATCCTACTTAGGCTAAAATAGCTTTGGCCTGGTGGCGAAGTGGAAACGCTGCGGTCTGCAAAACCGCGATGCAAGGGTTCGATTCCCTTCCAGGCCTCATTATTTTTTGCTTCCCCTTTTTTCAGGATGTGTCAGCAGATAAATAGTAGGAAGAATCCCGACGGAATTTATAATAAGAAGCGCGACAAACCACCATTTCTGACTTCTTTTAGCCGCTCTCCAAAGAGCCATCCCTCTTAAAAAAAGATCTAAAAATATAAACAGTATTATCCAAAAAGTGATCATTGGAATTCTGCTTAAAAAATCGTTATATTGCATATTTTTATAATATCACCTCCAAAAAGATATTATCAACTTAAACTCCTAAACTTGACTTTTAAGCCTTTCACAGGATACAATAACCCATCCCGAATCAAATCGGGATTTTTATTGCTTAAATTATCCAGAGTTTACTGCTCTGGATTTTATTTTTCCAAAATTTTTTGGAAACGCCTCCCCTTAAGGCGAAATTTAAGGGATTATGATACGATTTTCATTTAATTTGCCTATCAAAAGACGTCTTCATTTAGAAATTGTAAAAAGGCGTGAGGGTGATATTGATGAGTCAATATTTCCCACAATAGAATCTATAAAAAAGGTTCGCAAGGGCTCAAAGGTCTCCCGCTATTTCAGGCACGTTTTTGAGCATAAAAATATGAAGAAAATCTTTGGTGTCAACATGACATTACTTATTGCCGCTTCAACTATCTATCCTACTCATGTAAGTTTACGGGCTGCCGAAACAGAAAATTCAGTTATTTCTCAAAACGTAGCTGTTTTAACAACCCAAAAGGGAGTTCAATATCCTCTTGAAAAAATTAAAATTACCCAAACTTATAAATTTTATCACCCAGGAGTTGATTTTGACGGTATGACTGGAGATTCGATAAAACCGATTATGGCCGGTAAAGTTGAAGCTATAGACCGATCAAAATACGCTTACGGCAACGCCGTACTTATTGACCACGGAAATTCAATTACCTCTCTTTATGCCCATTTATCAAAAATTGAAGTTACTGTTAATGAGGAAGTTGATATGAATACGGAAATCGGAGAAGTTGGAGCAACAGGCCGTTCAACCGGAGATCATTTACATCTGGAAATAAGAGACCACGGAGTTCCTTTTAATCCTTCTTTTGTTCTTCCTAAATAATACAAGGGGTTATATATTCTCCAAGCTTTTCCAAACGTACCACGAAGCAACAGTTCTATAGGGTTTCCAGCGTCTGGCAAATATTTTTATTTTTTCGGATTCTAAATTTATACCTAACATCTTCCTTATTCCTTTTCTTATCCCCAAATCATCAACAGGAAATACATCTGGTCGAGCCAAAGAAAACATCAAAAACATTTCAGCAGTCCATTGCCCAATTCCTTTTACTTGAGTTAAATTTTCAATAATTTTCTCATTGGAGAGATTAGAAAGATTATTTATTTTTAAGTCTCCCCTATCTACTTTATGGGCTAAATCTTTCAAATATTTAACTTTTGCCCAGGAAAGACCATAGCTTCTGAGAGTAATGTCTTTGCATTTTATAATTTCGCTAGGGGATACGTTTTTTAAACCCAACCTTACTTTTTTAAAGATAGATTCAGCTGCTTTTCCCGACAATTGTTGCCCTATTATCGCCTCTACTAAACTCACAAAATAATCATTTTTCCCTATGGGTTTTATAGTACAAACTCCATATTTTTCTATTAAGGAAGCTAAATATTTATCTTTTTTTAGAAATTGTTGTGCTTTTTTCCACATAATGTATTTTCCCCGAACTAACTTCATAATAAACTTCTTTTTTATTACGTGCTTTTCTCACATAGATAGTTTTATTCGACAACTCCAAAAAAACCGTAGAGTAAATTAAGTTGTTGTTCGTAAAAGACAATACAACTCCGATTGTTTGATCTCCTGATTCTTTTTGGCAAATAATATCTTTTTGGTTGGGATCTCCTTTAATCTCGATAGTATTAAACTTCCAAATTGCATTTTCTGAGATATTGACTCCTTCCAAACTGGATAATAATTCAATTTTTTCTTTAATCCACTTAAAAGGTTTACTCTCGCCAACTAACCCTCTAATAAAGATTTCTTCTTCCTTTTGCATAGCCGAATTATATCTTAATCAAGAAGGATTTTTAATTTAGAAGTTAATAATCCATTCCCCCACCCATTCCACCTGGCATCGGGTTTGCTGAAGGACTCTTTTCTTCGGGAATATCGGTTATTAATGCCTCAGTTGTTAAAACCATCATAGCAACAGATGCGGCATTTTGAAGTGCTGCCCTTGTAACCTTCAAGGGATCTAGAATTCCAAATTTAATCATTGAGCCAAATTTTCCTGTTAAAGCGTTATATCCATAATCCAAATCTTTTTCGGTTTCAACTTTTTTAACTATATATCCGTCATCTTCACCAGAGTTTTTCGCTAAGAATCTTAAAGGTTGCTCAAGTGCCTGATAGATAATATCAACTCCAATTTGCTCATCTTCACCAACTTTTAAAGTTTTTAAAACTTCCCTTGCTCTTAAAAGTGCAATTCCACCTCCGGGTAATATTCCTTCCTCTACAGCTGCTTTCGTTGCTCCGACAGCATCTTTAACCCTTTCTTTTTTCTCATTTAATTCCACTTCCGTAGCTGCACCCACATTAATTTGTGCAACTCCACCTGAAAGTTTCGCTAAACGCTCTTCCAGTTTTTCCCTATCAAAATCCGAGTCAGTTTCTTTAATCTGGCGTCTGAGCATGTCAATTCTGTCTTTGATAGCTTTAGATTTACCTTTTCCGCCGATTATTCTGGCATTTTCCTTATCAGCCCAAATCTTATCTGCTTGTCCCAAGTCGGCTACTTCTATTGATTCAAATTTCCTTCCAGTATCTTCACTTATCACGGTTCCTCCGGTAAGAACTGCTATATCATCAAGCATTTCTTTTCGACTATCACCAAAACCCGGAGCTTTTATCGCCAAAACATTGAAAGTACCTTTAAGTTTATTTACAACCAAAGTGGCTAAAGCTTCTCCTTCTATTTCATCTGCAATGATAACTAAATTTTTACTTACCTTAACGAATTTCTCCAAGAAAGGAAGAAGTTCCTGAATAGAAGAAATCTTTTTATCAGTAAGTAAAATATAAGCATTTTCAATTTCAGCCTCCATTTTGTCCGGATTAGTTATAAAATAGGCTGAAGCAAAACCCCTATCAAACTCCATTCCTTCTTTGTATTCAATTTCCAATTCCATACCCTTTCCTTCTTCGACAGTAACCACCCTATCTTTATCCGATAAAGCCTCTGCTATTTTTGCCCCAATTTCTTCATCGCCGGCTGATATGGTGGCCACCTGAGATATTTCCTCCCTATTTTTAATAGGTTTTGCCCTTTTTTTCAGTTCATCTACAACCATTGCTACAGCTTTCTCGATTCCTTTTTTAAGAATCATCGGATTTGCTCCTGCCGTAACATGTTTCATTCCTGAAGCAGTAATTACAAAGGCTAAAAGTGTTGCTGTGGTAGTTCCGTCTCCTGCCACGTCGTTTGTCTTATCGGCCGCCTCTTTTACCAATTGGGCACCCATATTTTCAAAAGGGTCTTTAAGTTCAATCTCTTTTGCAACAGTAACACCGTCGTGAACTATATTTGGAGCACCCCATTTTTTATCCAAGGCTACATTTCTTCCCTTAGGTCCCAGAGTGGTTATAACTGCTTTGGCAACAGTATCAATCCCTTTTAAAAGGGAAACTCTGGCGTCATCTGCAAATTTAAGCTGTTTTGCCATATTTATTTAACGATCGCGAGTATATCTTCAAATTTTGCGAATAAATATTCTTTTGAACCGATTTTAACTTCATTTGCTCCCCATTTCTTGTAAATTATATTATCTCCTACTTTTACCGAGGATTTTCGTGTCTTTCCATTTTCCAAGATTTCATCTGGACCTATTGCCAAAACAATTCCTTCTTGGGGTTTTTCATCTGAAGTTTCGGGAAGATAAATACCCGATTCGGTTTTTTTTGAAGCCTCTTTGGGTTCAATCAATACATAACCTGCAGTTGGAGTAATTTTTATTTTATTCTTTTTTGCCATTTATTTATTGGGCGGGAGTATTTTAAACAAAAATCGCTAGCAAACACTAGCATCGAGTGCTATTGTAATAAACATTATTGACCTATGTCAAGTGTCAAGTAATTTAAAAAAATAAAGGCCTGCTGCTTATCGTTTTAAATGATAGCCAACAGGCCTTGTCTTTATTTATTGTAAAGGCTAATTTTTGGGGTGGGTAAATTCTCCCAAATCAGTTTCTGAGAAAAGTTTTACACATTCACAATTTCTCTTCTGATTTAGAATCTGCTTTACCGCCCTATAGGAGATGACGCCTGTTGGCATTGCAACATCTTTGTAGAATTGTTGCATTCCGCCGTCAGGAGTCCATGCACCACCCTTTATTCCTTCTGCATAATTTGCTACCGGATTGATTGCTCCTATACACATTCCCAAAATTCTAGCAGCCCCCGCTTCCTGACCGGTAGATTGGTTGACTACGACTGCATCGGGAATTGTCCTGAGGTAGTAAGAAATTTCGGTCGCTGTTTCAAAAAAAGAAAGAGGAGTGGTAATTGTTGTACCTCCGGTAATAACCTCACCAATGGGATGAGTTGGTTCTTCAGTCCCCTCTTTTTTTAACCTATGTGCTTGGTCTGAAAGTGCACTGGTTATCCGGGAACAAAAAGGTTTGTACATTCTTACCCAGGGGTCTTTCTCCAATTCCCATGCAAGTTTTGCCACTTGTTCTTTTGCGACCGGATGAATAAAAACATCCGAAGGTATCACGTAATCCCATGGCTTTGCTTTGAGGCCACCGACACTTGCATCGACCACGACCTGTTCTACGGCAAATTGATATAACAACCAAAATGTAGCAAGAGTATGATCTATCGTGGTTTTGGGTAACCTCCAGCCGTGATAGGGAATCCTAAGAACAGGTTGACCATCAATATCTATCAATTTTACGACCGGAACTTTTCCGAACGGTGTAGAAAGATCAGTTAAACGGGAAATTACCGTTTTTGGCCCCGCGCAGCTTAAGACCTCGGGAAAGCCACCTCCAACTGTATCTATAGTAAAAGTTCCCGAACCTCCTATCCATCCGGTTCTTACCTGAGACGTATTGAAATTTTCTCCTAGAGCATCTCTTAACGCTTCTATTGTGCACATTTATCCTCCTAATCTGTCCATGGTTTTAAGATTAATTTGGTTAATATTCGGACAATCCAAGTTATTAATATTGAAGCTATTGTGGTTACAAGTACCGCTGCCATCAAGAGTGGAAATCGGTATTGAGAAACACTCATAATAATAACCAGTCCCAATCCCTTGGTCGTTCCCATAAGTTCTCCCACAATTGCCGCAATTACGACACTACTTACCGCAACTTCTATACCTGCAATAAAATATGGTATTGAGCTTGGTAGTTGAAGTTTTGTAAAAAGCTGCCACTTTTTTGCCCGAAGAACAAAAAAACGTTCCAGCTGGTTTTTGTTAACACTGTCAAATCCAGCCAGTAAATTAGCCATTATGGGGAAAAAACTGACCAAAATAACTATTACAATCTTAGCTAAGGGGCCATATCCGAAGACCATAAAAAGAATGGGTGCAATGGCCACAAACGGAACATTTCTGATTGCAATAGTTACAGGTACAATGGTTGTTTTTAAAAAGGGTGCAAAAAGACAAATTAAAGCGAGAGCTACACCCACCAGAATGCTAATACCAAATCCCATAACGGCTTCGTAAAGCGTAACTTTGAGGTTATCCAAAATCCACAACCAATTTTTCAAAAGCTCTTGAAAAATTATAGAAGGCCGAGGAAATATAAAGCTTACAATTCCGGTTGACCTCAAAATTATTTCAAAAGCGATTGTAACGAGAACGACAAATAAAAATGGGGCTAAAAACTTATTTTTCATTTTCCCACCTCCTGATAGCTGTGCGGATAATATTGGCAATGTCGAAAAATTCGTTATTTATTATCCCCTCTTTGCCCATTCTCGGCCTTGGAAGTGGGATTTTAACAATTTCGCTAACTGATGCTGGTCGTCCCGTAAAAACATAGACCGTATCTGAAAGAACAACCGCCTCTTCGATTTGATGCGTAATTAATATTGCAGTGGAAATTAGACCGCGAATTTTTAGCTCTTCAACGAACATCCACATTTTTTCTTTAGTTAATGCATCCAAAGAGGCAAATGGCTCGTCCATTAGTAAAATTCTGGGAGCTGTTATTAAACTTGCTCCGAGGCTTATTCTTTGACGCATTCCTCCGGAAAGTTTGGCTGGTTTGATCTTTGAAAAACTAGTCAGTCCGACATTTTTAAGCATTTCATCAGGAGTCATTCGGTCTTTTCCGTTTTTAAGAATCTCAAGCCCCAGGTTTAAATTTGAGGCAGAAGTTCTCCAAGGTAAAAGATTTCCCTCCTGAAAAATCATATCAACAATCCCTCCCTTTAAATTTATCGGATCTATCCCAAAAATAGATATACCACCCTCCAAAATCGCAGGTATCATAGTAGGAATTATTCCTGCAATGATACGAAGGAGGGTGGATTTACCGCAACCAGAAGGGCCTATAAAAGCAATTATCTCCCCTTCTTGGATGGATAAAGAGATATTAGAAAGAATTTGTAATTTCCCAAAGGAAAGGTTCAAATTCTTAATCTCTATTGCATTCATCACACCCTCCTTATTTATAAATTTATGGGCTGGGTAGAAAAGAATTGTTAATTACCTCTTCGGCTTTGAAACTAGCCGGAATCTGGCCATACTTGAAAAGAAAGTCGATCATTTCTTGAACTTTCTCAAGATTTATATAGCCGACTCCATGAAGTTGTGTGTCTTCAGAGGTGGCAATCTTATTTTGTGCTGGAATTCTCCATGCAGCATGTTCCTGGGTCACACCGGGAATAGCCGATGTAATAGTGATTGCTTCTTCGGGATTATCCAGGGTATATTGAAGTCCCTGCATTGATGCTGCTACAAACGCTTTTACCATTTTCGGATGGGCTTCTATAAAAGCCTGCGTGGTTACGATCACATCGGAATAATAAAACGGCAGATAGTCTGATGCCAGAAACATCTCATAATCAACCCCTTCCTTTAAACCCTGTTGTTCAAGCATAAAGGGCTGATTGGTTGACCAACCGCAATAGAAATCGCACTGCCCGCTTAGTAAACAATCTGGCGTCCAACCGGCAGGGATTACTGTAAAATCCGTTCCGGAAACCAAAGGTCCCTTATCACAGACAGCTCCGAGAGCATCCACATACCACTGGGCTTCTGTCTGCATTGCCACCACACGTCCTTTAAAATCGCAAGGATTTGTGGCTCTTTTGCCATCTTTAAGGAGACCTATAAAACCGCCCGGTTCATACTGGCTAATTGCCGCAATTGCGACAACATCAACTCCTTGTGCATAAGCCTTAAGAACCAAACTTAGAGCGGCGGGGACCCCAAATCGGAGACTATCATCTATACCGTTTATTGCAAATATGGGATCTATTCCTGTAGATCCGCCTCCAGAAATAAGTGTAACATCGAGTTTTTGACTTGTATAAAAACCTTTCGCCTGTGCAACCTGCAAAGCAACAAATTCATCGTTGTTTAACCAACCTAAGGGAATTTGGATTTTGGTTAGATTGGTGACCGGTTCTGGAACAGGAGTGATTAATTTCTCAACCTCAACTGTTTTTATAATCGTAACCGGTGTAGGAGAAGCACAGCTTGCTAATAAAAGTATTGCCAAAACAAATATTAAGATTGTTTTTGTATTCATTTCCTTTTCCTTTCATTGAAAAGTGTTAGGTTAAATGATTTGAATTGGAATAACTCAGTCTTTACTTAAATTGGTACAGTTTTTCACTCCTTTCTTAAATTTTTTAGATTAGCCTTTACTTGTTAAAGTGCTTTTGATTATGGTTTTTTGAAAAAATGCTAAAATAACCATAAGCAGGGGTCTTAATGATGCTATAAACCAAAAATAAGTAGAGCTTTTCCAAAATTTCTGACTTTTTTAGTTTTAGCCTTAGGACCCTTGTTTTTTTATTACTCCTTTACCCATTACCCTCGCTTAAAAGGGTATGTGTATGGGAGTATTTGGATTTTACGGAATTCATTTTTACCGTATAAATAAAAAAATCCCGAGTTGGACTCGGGAAAATTAAACTGCTTACTAAATCAATATTAAAATTGAATTTTATTACTGCCATTTTATAATTTAACAAGATTTCCTGCGGCTTACAGGATATTATTCTGTTGATTCAAGTTACTAAATCACTAAGTCTTTGTCAAGCTGGAAAAAGCGGTAATTTGATCAAATAAATTAAATCAGTTACCATACTATCGGACTTGTTTCCCTGTTTAAATAAAGATGCATGGCCTACCACTTTTGCATTTGTCCTGGCCATTAAACTATCAACAGTTTTAATTGTTCTTCCTGTTGAAACCACATCATCCAGTACCAAGACTTTTTTACCGCTAATCAGTTTTGCATCCCTGCCATCCAAAACTAAACCAGGTTTTTCTTTAGAGATAACCGGTAGAACCATATATCCGTATATTCTTTTTCTGCAAACAACGTACCTTTGTTTTTTTAATATTTTGGAAATTTCATGAAGAATCGGCAATACTTTTACTTCGGGTCCTACTAGAAAATCAAACTCAATATTCTTAATTTTATCCGACAACATTTTCGACAATTCCTCAACCATTTGCCTATCACCCAATAAATTAACGGAAGCTATTTTTAGTTTCGGAGAAATTAAAACCAAAGGAAGTTCTCTTTTTAAGCTGCCTATCGTAAGAGTATAATATTCCATATAAAATATTTTAAACCAAGAGTTGGTTAAACCTTTTTTTAACTAGGCTTCCCCAATTAACAGGGTGGAAAATTGCTCTAGTCGGTGTTACAACTTCGCGTGTAATTTTTTCTCGCATATACCACTTCTGCAAACGATAGGCTAACGGCTCAACAAATTCAATTATGGACAAAATTAAATCATCATTTTTAGATACTTTAGATACTTCTTGCTTAAAAGACACCGCATTTGGCCAAAAATCCTTAATCCATTTATTTTTGAGTATAAACTTCTCGTAAGTTTTCTCTTTGTTTACTAATGGAATCACTTGAGCAATTTCATGAGCAATAAACAGGTTTTTCATTCCACTCCAGCTTAGACTTTCTTCATCAAGCCACATATTAATACAAAGTTTATCCTTTTGTTCATCAATGAGAGGATTTTTTTCAAATTTCCTCACTTTTATTCCACTTAAGGTAAGGAGTACATAAGAAATAATTCTGGTTGTCCAAAGCGTTCCTTTTTTAGTAACTATCAATAAATCGATATCTGAATTTTCATTTGCATTATTCATTGCGACTGCACCCGTTAAAGCTACTAGATCAATAGTCGGAATAAATGCAAGGATTTTAGCTGCTCTTTGTGCCATTATCTTTTTCCTCTCTCCTATTCTCTTTTTCAAAAGCCTTTGGAAAATAAAATTATCTTGCCCTTTAAGATAAAAATATCCGTTTTTCAAACTTATTTTCGCAGATAATATATCTCTGGTGCTTTTATTTATAATCTTTGACGCTTTGTCTCCAGCAAACCATTTAATTAGCTCTTTTTGACTTAGTGGGTAATTAAAAATACTGTGATAAATTAGTGACACAATTTCATTTTTGGAGAAATTGTTATTGATGGAGTTTTTAATTTTCCTACTCTCTAAAAGAAGCATAAAAAAATATTATTTTACTAATTTATACTGGGATAGTACTTGAGTTACCCCTTGTGCGGCGGTTTCTAATGCACTTTTTGCGGATTTCCCGCTATTTACTGAGTTGATTGCATCTTCAAAATACTTATTAATTTGGGAGTTTATTCCGGTAGGACCATCAAAAGTCCTACTCGCCAAATACCAACTTTGAGCATCGGGAGCAAGTTTAATTATCGACCCCAAAACAGGATTGTCCTTTAAGATATCCTCCATATCTTTTCTGGGGTAAGCCTCACCAAATCCCCTGGCACTTGCTGCTACCTGATACATCTTTTCCAAGGATTCTTTTGAGGAAATGAATTTTAAAAAATCCCAAGCGTATTTTTTATTAGGGCTTCTAACCCATACTCCTTCTGCCCAATATGTTGCATATGACACGTCCTGCTCGTTGGGGTTGTCTTTGGGTAACTGGGGTAAGGGAACTGTTTTAAATTTCAAATTGGGGTTTTTTGACTTAAAATCAAAGGCTCTCCAGCTAGGTCCAAAATACATTGCCAGATTACCTACCCCGAAAGCTATTGTTGAAGGAGGAAGGGTTGCGTCCCAAACCCCATCTACATTGGAAAAAACAGTATAGAAAGTCAAAGCGTCTTCTGCTAATTTTCCTGTTGGATTGGTCAACGATACCCCGTTTTGAATCATCATCAAGCCCAATATTTCCGGCCAATGATCAACATTCTCTGTTCTTCCCATAGCTACACCTGCCCTAGCAATAACCCCGTTTTCAATTTTTGTTAACCTTTTTGCGGTTTCTCTTAGTTCATCCCATGTCGATGGAGGATTTACTCCCTCCGTAGTAAATATATCCTCGTTAATAAAGAGGGTTAAAGCGTCATAACCCAGAGGTACTCCCACCATACCGGTACCACTAGCCATATCGGAGGAAATTACAGGATAATAAAGTTGCGCATATTCGGCTGCACCCATAAAAGACGAGGGGACATTGTCGAGTTCATTCGCAAACATAGGAACCCAAGTGTTGTGGAATCTAAAGATGTCAGGTCCATTTCCTTTTGCCAAACCATTTGTTAATCTTTCCCGATAATCTTGAGGAGATTGCCTTACGTATTTTATTGACACTTGGGGATTTTTTGCCTGATATTCTTTTATTAACGAATCAACTATACTCTCGTCTTCCCATAAACCCCACCATGTAATTGTAATTTCTCCCGATTTCTTTAACCCTGGTAGCAGATTTTTGGCCAATAAATAAACACCAACCAATAAAACAAGCAATACAGGAATGATGACAACAATTTTCGGAAATTTCCTTCTAGGCGAAGTTGGAACTACCATTTTTGACGGCACAGGATTTACCCCCGGCGTGCTTTTTTCCACAACGGGTGGTTGTCTATAAATAGTGCTATTTGGATTAGGCAAGTTTGTATTTTGATTATTATTATCAACTGGCATCTTAATCCATGTTATCATACTATTCTAGAGATGTTCGAGATATTAATATAGAAAATGATAAAGATAAAAAAACCTAAATTTATATCTTTAAAAATCCCCAGATTAATGTTAATTTGGGTTGTATTTCTTTTGGTAATATTTGCTTTTTACCATTCACTTTTTATAGGCAGAATATATCCTGGGATTTTTATTTCTGGAATAAATGTTGCAGGTAAAACCCCTGAAGAGGCAGAAAATTTATTAAAGTTTTCCATCAAACCACCCAAAGAAATAATCCTTTCTTATAAAGATCAATCTTTTTCGATTCCTGTTTCGGATTTAAACCTTAATTACGATTTATCAACATCTGTTGCTAAATCTTATCGAATGTACAGATCTAATGATTTGTTTCAAAACATAATACTTTCTATTGTTTCTCCAATTAACAAAACCAACTTTCCACTGGCAGTAACACTCAATGAGAATAAGTTAAGAGAAAACTTATCCGCAATCTCTGGAAAAATTGGCCAAGAACCTATTTATCCTTCTATATATCTATCTCAAGGAAAACTGGTTGTAGAAAAAGGTTCTCTTGGTTATGAAATAGACAACGAAAAAATTATTAAAGACATTATGTTTTCGCTAAGTTATTTAAAAACACCACAAATATCAATTTCTACTAAAATTAATGATCCTTCTTTATCCGATAAAGAAGTTGAAATACTTTATAATAGAGGAGATATATTACTCAATAAAAGTCTTATACTTTCATTTGAATTTCAGGAATTTTCGTATAGTAAAAGTGATATTATTAACCTTCTTGATCCAAAATCCGGATATAACGAAACTAAATTAAACTCTTTTATATCAAACATTATCTCAAAGGTCGAAAGAAATCCCCAAAACCCAGTTTTCGTCTTTACCGACGGCATGGTGAAAGAATTTGCCCCAGCCAAGGACGGGATTAAAGTAAAACAAACCGAACTGCTTAATAATATTAAAACTTCCTTAAACGATTTAGAGTCTACGGATAAAACGTCTGTTACTATTTCAATACCCACCACCAACTCCTCTCCTGAATATAAAATTGAAGATGTAAACAACCTGGGAATTAAAGAACTCTTGGGAAGAGGGGTGTCACATTTTACCGGATCAATTACATCAAGAATTCATAATATTTCTTTGGCATCTAGTAAATTTAACGGAATTTTAATTAAACCAGGAGAAACTTTCTCGTTTAACAACACACTGGGAGACGTATCTGCTTTTACGGGTTATCAGCAAGCTTACATTATCCAGGATGGAAAAACGGTTTTGGGGGACGGAGGGGGTGTTTGCCAAGTATCCACCACTTTCTTCAGGGCTGCCTTAAATGCAGGTCTTCCCATAGTCGAAAGAAGGGCTCATTCCTATAGGGTTGGTTATTATGAACAGGGTTCCCCTGTAGGAATTGATGCAACAGTTTTTTCTCCGACAACTGATTTAAAAATTCAAAACGATACTCCTGCCCACCTCCTTATTCAAACATCAATCGATACCAAAACCAAAACCTTGGTCTTTGAAATATACGGAACAAACGACGGTAGAATTGCCACTATTTCAAAACCCAGCATATCGGGAGTTACTCCCCCACCTGATGATCTTTATATCGACGACCCAACACTTCCTGCAGGAACCATTAAACAAATCGATTGGAAAGCATGGGGTGCCAAAGTAAATTTTATTTATAAAGTAATAAGAAATAATGAAACTCTAATAGATAAAACCTTCTATTCAAACTACCAACCCTGGCAGGCAAAATTCCTAAGGGGTACAGGCCTTGCACAATAACTATTTCCCTAAATTATGAAAATAGTAAAAAAAGAACATATAAGTGTTGATGAAATAGTAAATGTTCTACAAAATAAAGGCCTTGTCATAATGCCTACTGAAACTTTGTACGGTGCATTTGTAGATGCTACCAACATAAAAGCTGTTGCCAAATTAAACGAGTATAAAGCAAGACCTTTTGGTAAACCCTATTCTGTGGCTGTAGCAAATCAACAGATGGCCAAGGAATACGTAGAAATAAATGAAAACGCAAAATCGCTCTATGACAGCTTCCTCCCTGGTCCTTTGACCATCGTTTCCAAAGGAAAACATCAAGTTGCGAAAGGGGTAGAATCCGAAAAAGGTTCGCTGGGAATTAGAATCCCGGATTATCAATTAGTAATAGATGTGATAAATAAATTAGGCAAACCCATTACGGCAACCTCCGCCAATGCCTCATATCAGAAACGTCCTTATAGGGTTGAGGATATTCTTAAAAACATATCACTAAAACAAAAAAAATTAATAGATTTGATTATTGATGCAGGCGAATTACCCCACTTAGAACCTTCTACCGTTATCGATACAACCCTAGACGACCCTATTATTCTCCGACAGGGAGATATAAAAATAAAGGATAAAAATGAGGTTTTATCGCAAAGTGTGGAAAATACCCAAAACCTTGCAAAAAACTTATATCAAAAATATGAAAAGCATCTGGATCAAAGAGCAATCATCTTTGCCCTTGAAGGTCCTATGGGAGCGGGGAAAACGGTTTTTACAAAAGGACTGGCAAAAGCGATGGGAATAGACGAAGAAATAGTCTCACCAACTTATGATTTGATGCTAAATTATGAATCAGAAAATAAAAAGAGTGAGTTGGTACATATCGATGCATGGAGGATGCTAACTTCTTCAGAATTTGAAGATTTGGGTATTAATAAAATGATTTCCGATAAGTCTGTTTTTGCAATTGAATGGGCGGAAAAAGTTTCTGGGGTAATTAGGAAATATAATGAAGATGCGGTTATTGTCTGGATAAAAATAGAGTATCCGAATTCTGATCAAGAGAACGAAAGAAAAATAACTTGGGGAGTTCTTTAATGAAAACAGATATTAATACAAAAATCCTAGCTATAGACACATCTTGCGACGAAACTTCTGCGGCAGTTACCCAAGGAGTAAGGATTCTTTCCAATATTGTATGGTCTCAGGCATCTCTCCATGCAGAATTTGGAGGTGTCTATCCATCTCTTGCCCAGCGGGAACATAAACTTAGGATAGATTGGGTAATAAATAAGGCAATTCAAAATTCTAAAATAGAATTTAAAAATTTAGATGCAATAGCTGTTACTGTCGGACCAGGCCTGGCAATCGCATTGGGTGTCGGGATAGATAAGGCAAAAGAATTGGCAACAAAATTTAATAAACCTATAATTGAGGTGAATCATATAGAGGGACATCTACTTAGCCCTTTTGCACGGTCTAGAAATGAGCAATCCTTAATTGTCGATAATCAATTTCCTGCTTTAGGATTAGTGGTATCCGGAGGGACAACACAAATCATATTGGCCGAAAGATTGGGCAAATATAAGATATTAGCAAACACTGTGGATGACGCTTTAGGCGAAGCACTGGATAAAGGTGCCAGGCTCCTTGGTTTGGGTTACCCGGGAGGAGCTATTCTTGAAAGAATCGCCCGCGACGGCAAAAAAAACTCCTATCTTCTACCCATTCCTATGTTGGGACGCGAAAACTTAAATAGATTTAGCTATTCAGGACTTAAAACTGCACTTGTCAGGCTGGTTGAAAAAATTAAAAAAGAAAAAGGGCAACTTTCCCAAACCGATATCCAAAACCTCGCTTTTGTTTATCAAGATGCAGCCTTTACCCACCTTATTCGAGTACTAACTTATATTATTCATAATTCAAATATTAAAATTAATGATTTATTTGTCGGAGGCGGGGTCGGAGCTAATGTGTATCTTCGCAATCTCTTAAGAAAAATGGCTAGAGAAGAAAACCTAACGATACATTTCCCCTACTCTAAAATATTATTTGGAGATAACGCGGCGATGATAGGGGTCACGGCATATTTTTCTTATCAAAGAAGAAATTACCTAAAATCCAAAGAAATTTCAAAAATTGATAGATCGCCGAAATTTAGAATCGACAGTATATAAATTTCTTCTAATACTGTTATAATTTGGCCATGGATAAAGTTTGGGATCATAAAAAATACGAGAGCGATATTTACAATCTTTGGGAAAAATCCGGTAGTTTTATACCACAGATAGATAAAAACAAAAAAGCTTTCTGTATGATCATGCCTCCTCCAAATGCAAATGGAGATTTGCATATAGGTCATGCTCGTTTTGTAACGGTCGAAGATGTTATTACCCGCTATCACAGAATGAAAGGTGAGGTTACCTTATGGCTTCCGGGAACTGACCACGCAGGAATCGAAACCCAATACGTATTTGAAAAAGAATTGGCAAAAGAAGGAAAAAGCCGTTTCGACTTTGATTCCGATACTCTTTATAAAATGATTGCAGAATATACCCTTAAGTATAAAGGCAATACCGAAAAACAATTAAAGGCTTTGGGTGCATCTTGTGACTGGACTAGAGAAAAATATACTTTGGATGCAGATATTGTAAAAATTGTTTACAAAACTTTTAAAGCGCTTTTTGACGACGGGTTAATCTACAGAGGAGAAAGAATCGTTAACTATTGTACGCACTGCGGAACATCGTATTCACAACTAGAAACAGATACTATAGAAAAAGATGACAAACTCTATTACCTGGATTACGGTCTTGTTACCATTGCAACCACAAGACCTGAAACAATATTTGCCGATTGTGCAGTTGCAGTTAATCCTAAAGACACCCGTTATAAAAAACTCGTAGGAAAAAATGCGATACTCCCAATTGTCGAAAGAGAATTACCGATAATAGAAAATGCACTTGTTGATATAGAGTTTGGAACAGGTGCCTTAAAAATTACTCCCGCTCACGATGCGGTTGATTTTGAAATAGGACAAAAGAATCATCTTCCAGTAATAGGGGTTGTTGACGAGAAAGGAAAAATGATAAACACCCCCGAGAAATATATCGGTTTAACGGTTTATAAGGCGAGAGAAGAAGTAGTCAGTGACTTACAAAATCTTGGGAAAATCAAAAAAATAGAAAATATCCACCACTTGGTAGCTGTTTGCTACAAAGATAAGAGTATTATTGAGCCAAGAGTTTCTGATCAGTGGTTTATAAATGTTGGACCCTTGGCAAAACTCGCACTATCCGCTATAAAAGACAAAAAAGTAACATTCACCGCTAAAAAATTTGAAAAGATTGCAATCCACTGGCTGAAAAACTTAAAAGACTGGAATATATCAAGACAAATTGTTTGGGGAATAAGAATACCTGCCTTTAAATGCGAAAAATGCCGAAAATGGACAATTACAGAAGGCATTAAGCCAAAAAGTTGTAATTATTGTAACCACAATATCTTGGTTCAGGATACCGATACTTTTGACACCTGGTTTTCATCGGGTCAATGGCCGTATGCTACCCTTTTAGCGTCGGATAGAATTACCAATTTCCAATTACCAATTTCAAAAAATAAATATAAAGACGCAAAAGATTTTAATTATTTCTATCCTACGTCTATTATGGAAACTGCCTATGACATACTCCCCTTCTGGGTATTAAGAATGATCATGCTAGGTCTTTATGCAACCGGCGAAGTTCCCTTTAAAGATGTTCTTCTACACGGATTAGTAAGAGATAAAGAGGGACAAAAAATCTCTAAATCTAAAGGTAATGTAATCAATCCCCTCGCAATGATTGATAAATACGGCTGCGATGCTCTCAGAATGGGGTTGGTTTGGGGAGCTTTGGTAGAAAACGATGTATCTTTATCCGAAGAAAATATCAGAGGTCAACGGAATTTTTCTAATAAGATTTGGAATATAGGTCGCTTTGTCTTTCAAAATAAAACAAATAAGAAAAATTTAAAATTATCGATTCCAAAAACTTCAAATAAAGAAGATAGGTGGATACTAGAAGAATTAGAAACCACGATCAAGAAAGTATCCAGAGCCATTGATGATTACAAACTAAACACTGCGGCTGAAATGGTATACGATTTTATTTGGCACAAGTTTGCCGATAAATACATCGAAAGCATTAAATCTCGAAGAACAGAAGCCCAACCAACCTTAGAATATGTTTATTCAAATTCCCTTAAAATTCTTCATCCTTTTATGCCTTATGTTACAGAAGCAATTTGGTCCATGGGTTTTGCCAAAGATAAAAAAGATTTGATCATAAATGCTTCCTGGCCTACAAAATAATAACTTATGGAGTTGAAGTGGGACTAGCCGATGGGCTTGAAGTGGGACTTGCGGAAGGAGTAGCGGTTGATTCTATAAACATAAACGTAGACAGTATTAGATTTTTCGTTTCTTCAAAACCCTTCTTGGTTGGATCAGCCACCATTTCAGTAATTTCAACATATCTAGTATCCATCAACGGATCTTGAAGATATAAGTAGGTTGATTGACCCAATAATTCAACTGTAAAAATATAACCGTCAGAATTACCTAATTTATAAGGAATGACATTTTGTATTACTTTTACATCACCCGATTGTGTTAGTGCTTTTAAAGAATCATCCGCAACCATTTTTAAAGTTTTTCCTTTGGATAAATTTCCAATTTTAAAACTTAAGGAAATACCATCATAAAATTCCGTACCTTCTTTTTGAGTTGGACCCCAGATGCTAAGCGAGACTATACTGCCATATTCTTGTACTTTCGCATCCAGTGGGTATTTTAAGGAAAACTTCTCAGGAGAAGTAAATGTTTTCCAATTTTCAGTAGGATCAGCAGTTGCGGTTGGAGTGGAAATCATGGTAGGAATAGGGGTGGGAATTTCCGTGGTTTCTTTCGAAACCTTCTTTAGTCCTAAATAGTAAAACCCAATACCAGCTAGTGATAAAACAAAAAAAACCACAGCAATTATAATTAGCGTCTTAGACGATTTATTGCTGTCCCCCATTGTTAAATTGGGAGGTGTACTGGTATTTTCTGTTTTTGTTTCCTGTTGAATAGGGGGTTGTACTGCCGGGGGTTGATCGACGCTTTCACTATTTATTGCAGGTTGAACGCTCGTATTAATTCCAGGGGTGTTTGTACCTCCCTCATCTTTGGCGATTTCGCTTATTCTTGACAATTCGTCCTGTGGATTAACAGAGCTGGTTGGTGTATCGTCACTCATGCTATTATTAAACTACAAAATAAGTTCTCAAATCAATGGCTAAAAAAGAATTCCCGTTTATACTTATCTCTTTGTTCTTAGTCTTTCTTCTTACTATCTCTTACTTGAACCTGAAAGTATATTTTGAGGGTAACAAAGAGACAAAGGTTCTTTCGGCAGAATACGAAAAACCCAGCGAAGAAGAGTTTTGGGTAAATTATTTGGAATCAAATCCCAATTACTTTCCTGGATTAATAGAATTGGCAAAAATTCAAATAGCAAACTCCAAATATGACAGGGCTTTACAAACTTTATTAAAAGCAAAAAGTATTGATCCCAATTCTGATATTATTGAAGAGTTGGAAGAAGAAATAAAGTAATTTATTCTTTTTTCTCTTCTTCTTTTTCCGGAGCCGGTGCTTCTTCTTTTTCTACTGTTTCGCCTTCAGGTGTCTCTACCGGTACTTCTCCCTCTCCAGCTTCAGGAACCGGAGCTACAGGTACTTCTTCTACTTCTTCTTTAATCGCCTCTACTTTAACCAAAATTACTTCCATGTCATTTTTGATCTCTATTTTCTTTTTATCTACTTTTAAATCCTTCACAAATACTGCGTTATCAACTTCAATCAAATTAGAAATGTCCACTTCAAATTTATCAGGAAGATCAGTTGGTAAAGCCTCTACTTCAATTTCTTGTATATATTGAACAACAGTCCCCAATCCTTGTTTTTCGGCTGGAGATTCTCCTACCAATTCAACTGGAACTTCGGCGGTTACTTTCTCCTTAAGATCAACCTGAAGAAAATCGACATGAATCGGCTTATCACTTAAGGGGTCCATTTGAACATTGTGTACAAGAACCGGTCTTTTTTCTTTGCCTAATTCTATTTGAAGTAAGCTTGTTTCTCCGACTTTTTTAAACATATCTTCAAAATCTTTTTCTTTTACCATCAAAGAAACAGACTTAATATTTTTTCCATAAATATTTCCAGGAAGTATACCTTCTTTTCTCATACGTTTTACTTTTCTTCCTGTTATTTCCCTTTTTTCGGCTTTAAGAATTAAATTTACCATTTATTTTATTTCCTGAAAGAAATTCGCGAGACGATGTCTCGCGAACTAGACGCTGTATTATACTCAATTATATTTACTTTGGTCAAGGAAAAAGGATCTATTTCTTCAAAATTAATTTCTTGGGGAAATTCCAAAGTAATATTTGCTTTTAAAATATCTTGTCCCGCCTGTTTTCTCCAGTAAAATAGATATTCTCCATTATTTTTAAAATTTAAATTGTGATTTCCACTCCACTCAAATGTTATTTGTTTAGATTGACCAGGAAGAATCTCGACAAAAACTCCTGCCTCTACGTATCCTTCGATATTTTTAACAAAAGGATTTGTAACTTTCACATCTCCAGCTCCTTCGTCTCTTACTTCTTTAAATACACTCCCTCCAGGTGTATATATCCTTATATATGATTTATATTTCCCTTTATAACCCAAGGCAGGATTAGCATTATTTTTAAAACTTAATGTCATTGTTCTGATAATCTTTTTTCCGTCTATTCTATTTATTAATTTTCCATTTCTCTCAACAAAATAGTTAGCGCTATTACCCCCGACATTTGCTTCGATTACAGAAAGCCAATCCGAATAACAATTGTTTATTTTACATAAAGGAAAGTTTATGCTTCCGTCCCATCCTAAATCAGAAATCGTTTTCTGGGCTTTGTTGTCGTGTAAAAACACTTGAACATGACGATCGTTTAATTCCTGGAAAATATTAGTATCAAACACTATTCTATTTTGCTGATTAAATGAAGGTATAATTTTTAATATTTCTCGTATTAAATCTGGATAATAATCATTACTGATGTTTTTGACCGTAGAATCTCTGTTGGCTTGTGTTTGGATCATTTCGTAAAAATTATTTTCATCTAACGTCTGATTAAAACTTTTAAGATCCAACTTTCCGGTAATCCTTAATAAGTCTTTAATAAATTTCAAGTCAAGAGCAATTACTCCGTCAACAGACTCCCCTATTTCTTTATCTAAAAACCATTCTGCCCTTTGTGCTGAAGAGGGAAAATTAGGATCCCAATTTGAATCTCTCAAATACCAATTTTCTTGTCCTAAATAATTCTGTATTTCCGCTGGAGGCTCTACCCAACCTTTTAGTTGCCCATCTACTGAATATACATCCATTATATTGGTATCTACCACACGACCTTTATTAAACTTTAATAGGGTAATTGCTTCAATAAAACCTCCTGTTGGTCTTAACTGAAAATTATTTTGAAAAAGTATAAGATACGTTTTCGGAGCATCTTGGCCTAAAATATTCGGTAAGTAATCAACTAAAAGTTTTATTTTAGCAACCACATCTCTTTTCCCGGTTAAATTAATGTTTGCTGCTTGGTTTTTTAAGTACACAGAACCCAAACCGTTAAGTTCTTTATATTCTCCTTCTAAAAAAGATATTTCTCGATATAAAGAATCCAAGTCAAGAGAAAGATCTTTGGCGAAATTTACAACATCATAAGGAGAATTTCCCAGAATATTAGTCATTAACAAACCTGATTTTTCATACACATCAGCTAGCTTAATAAGTACCTGTAAATTGTTATCTATAAATAACGCGTCTGTTTTCCCGGAGTAAAAGAATTTATTGAGAATGGGAATGAATGAATACTGTGAAAATATATAAGATGAAGCTTTTGAGGATGAAGATGAAACCACGAAAATATTTTTGGATAGATTTAAATTACCTTTCAATAAGACTTTTTGTCCTAAATAAACACCAAATATAGATATTAATAGTAAAATTACAGGTAAAACCAATATTAGAAAAATAGTTATGATAATTTTGGTTATGAAATTTCCCAAGATCTTTTTCTTTTTACCGTTTTTCCCGATATAAATTTTATTTGTCTTTTTTAATTTATTTTCTGGTTCTTTTTCGGAAATTGGTTTAGGTATTTTCCTTGGTTCTCTATTGGGTATCTTTATCGTTTCTGGATACGGTTGATGCGTATTTTGTTCAACAACTGTTGCTATTTGGGGTTCGTTCTTCTCACTTTCTTCTACTAAAAAATCTGGTTTGGATTTAGAGTACCAATCAATTGTTAATTTAATTGCATCTTTTAACGATGTATCACCTGTTATTGTTTCTCTTTTATTGCATTTTATTTCTGTCCATTCCTCTTTGGTTTTAAATATTAAACTACTATCAATTTCCATTAACTCTTCTATTCCACTTAAAGAAACCTCTTTACCCAATAAAAGAACTTCTTCTCCGGGAAAACTGAATGAAAACAGATTTTTTACTATATTTCTCGCTGCATCTGCAATATAGATAGGTTTTAATATTTCATTAGTTGTTGGTTTTGCTATCTTATCTGACAATATCTTCCCTCTTAAGTATCTGGAAATAAGAAATCTCTTGGTCAAAAGCATTCTTGGACCCACTGGAGGGTCTATATAAACAATCTCAACGTTGGTGGGTATCTTACTAAAGAAATTTCCTACCAACTCTTCCATTTTATTAAAACCTTCTCTTAAATGACTATTTGGAAAAACAAAAAGGCTCTTTACTCCTTTTTTATTAATGATTTCTACTGCCCTTGATAATTTTTCCTTTTCTTTGATAAATATTAAATCTTGATTCTTGCTGTCTATTTTTGCAAACAAAGCACTTTCATACAGTAAATAGCTAATATTTTCTTCCTCATCTAATTGGTTGTAACTTTTAATTGAATAATTAATGTTTTCTTTGAGGTGCGAGGAAAGAGATTTCCAATCTTGAATATTTTCTGTAAAAACATTTACACGGCAATAATTTGCCAGAAGACTTTCCAAAATACTGATAGCTAAACCCTCTGGTTCTGAAAATAAAAATACTGTTGGTTTGTCAAACTCTTCAAGCTTAAAGGGTTCATTCATAGATTTATGCTAAGTTAATTACCGTAACTTTTCAATTTCCTTTATTAAAGAGGTGTAAGTCGGCCACTTGAAAAGAAAGTTTTTTTATGTGTAAGCGGTTAGAGATTTTTTTCAAAAATACTAGGACGTGAAATTTTCTTGATGTTTTCATCTAGTATTTTATTTACCAAAAAATCCGTTCGATGGTTTTTGTTTCTTGGAATAAAATTATAAAATATATTTATTTTTAAATTATCTTCCATTTTTTTTATAGAAATAATTAAAGGTTTTAAATTTTTACTTTTTATTTTATATAAACCGCTTAATTGTTTAACAACCAGTTGTGAATCAAGAAAAAATATTATTTTAGAATATCTTTTCTTATCAGAATAATTCGCTAACCATTTATAAGCCATTAATACTGCATTGTATTCAGCAACATTGTTGGTAGCCTTACCTAAAAATCTTGATTCATTATATATTTCCTTACCTTTTATTAAGACGGCAAAAGCAGATGCAGCAGGACCAGGATTTCCCCTGGCTCCCCCATCGCAATAAATATTAAGTTCTTCCATGTTTGTTCAAGTAAATTTTATATCTTCTCGTAATATCATAGCAAAAATCAAGACTTCTAAAAGAAGATTCTGTTGAATGGTTATCCAATAATGATCAAAAAAACCTGTCAGTAAAACAAATAACAGTAAATAGATAAAATTTCTTTTATTAAAAGATAAAGTCTTATTAAGAATTCTTATTGAAAGAATAAAAAAGATTACCAGACCCATCAAACCTGTTTCAGCAAAAATTAAAAGATAGATATTGTGTACCGGTTGTAATAACCAGGAATTGTCTTTTGAATATTTCGGAATATTTTTTATGAAATTACCCAAACCAACACCAAAAATAGGATGTTCCTTAATCATTTCTCCAGACGTTTTTATTAGAGAAATTCTTTGGTAGATATTTTCCACATTATTAATTTTAGATGTAATAAAATTAGTCTTTATACCCAATAAAAGAATACTTGTAATAATTAATAATATTGTTGTTAGTTTACCAACCATAATTTCTTTCTTTTTGTTATTAATTAAGAACCAAAATATTCCTGTTACACAAAGGGTGAAAATAACAGTCCTTGAAAAAGAAATTACTATTCCCAGAAAAGCAAATACAATCACTAAATAATAAAGTCTTCTATTTAAACTTTTACCGAATAACAAAAACAGGAGTATGGATATACCTAAAAACCCAGCTAATGAATTGGGGTGTGGGAAGGTCGAATAAGCTCGCATAAATTGTCTACCAAATATATCAACTAGTGCAATTCCCGGTGTATAGATAGAAAATGCTCGCTCTCCTAAAATATAAAAGGCTCCCCCAATTGTTCCTTTATGAATAAATTGTAACATGCCAATTATTACAAAAAATATAATAGAAAATGCTAAAGGTTTAAATATCCATTTCTTGATTTCAATCTTCCGATATTGGACTACAAAAACGCACAACATGGCAAGCTCTAACAATTTTAACCATTTATAAATAGCTAAATAATAATTTGTAGTAAAAATAATATTTAAGAATATTAGAATTAATAAAGGTACCAGATATAAACCGAGGTTTTTAAACTTTACTTGATATCTGTTTAGCGAAATATCTATAAGCCACAGAAAAAAGATTGTTAAAATCAAAATATCACTTAAATATAGCGTGGGTGCAAGGTAATCTATACGTATACCATAAACAAACGCCCATTTAGGCCAAAAATGTAAGGCAAGTTGACTGGGAATTAAAAATATGAAGATTTGAAAGGTTTTTTCAAGAAGAAAACTAACAGTTGGTATTAATTTCTTTTTTCCGATAAATCCCACATTTGTTATTTTCTAGAAGGTTTTACAACTAAATATCGCTCTTCACCTTCCCCTATTGATTCTGTTTCTATTCCTTTAATATCACTTAAAACTACATGGATTATTCTTCTTTGAGAAGGATTTAAGTTATATAGAGATTGGGGGTTGCCAGTTTCTTTTACTCTATCTGCAGTTTGAATTGCTAGATTTTTAAGATATTCTTCCTGCTTTTCTCTCCAATCTCCCACATCTACTGTTACTCTTCTCCACTCCCCAACTTTTTGCTTTAACATCATTCCTAGTGCAGCTTGAAAAGATATAAGTGTTTCACCATGATTTCCTATAAGAAGGCCTCTTTCACTCTCAGTAATGATGTTTACTTCTATTGCCTCGTTTTCCTTATCTTCACTAACCTCAACCTCTGCTTTAGAACCCATTAACTTTAAAAGTTTTTGGGCATGCTCTTTAACCAGCTCTACATCTTTTATTTCTTTCTTGTCTTTCGTTTTTGCCATATTTTATGTTTTCGATTTTAGCAAACCAAAACGTTTTATCCAAGGCTCTAATGCTCCCCAACCGTTGCTTTGGTATTGTTGTAAAAACTGCCATAAAGAAAAGAGGAGCCAGTAAAGAGCAAGTCCCGCAGGAAAGCTCATTCCAAAAATTATAGTAAATAAGGGAAAAGTATAAACCATCGATTTTTGCATTGCTGTTTGGATATCATCAGTAGCCCCTTTGGTCTTCTTGGCAATTTTTTGTTCCGCCTTAACAACCGGCATCATTAACTTAGACGAAAATAGTTGAATTAAAGCAGCAAGTATAAGTATTGGTCCGGGTAATTTGAAAGGAATAGAAGGAATATGAAAAACATCCGGTTTGGTTACGTCTAAATATATAAATTTTGTATTAACTATTTGATTCTGAGAAAACTTCAAGGGTTCATACAGAAGCTTGTTAAAATTTTCTGCGATATTCCCTCCTGGAGTTAAGGTTCTGGTGAATACGTTAAAAAATGCTATTAAAACGACTATTTGTAAAAGATAAGGTAGACATCCGGCTGAAGGGCTTACTTTATTTTGTTTATAAAAATCTGCTTGGGCTTGTGCAAACTTCATCTTATCCCCTTTATATTTTCTTTTTAACTTTTCCAATTGGGGTGCCAACTCCTTCATTTTTTGCATAGACTTCATATAGGGTTTGGTTAAGGGATTAAGCGCAAATCTTAAAAAGATACTAAATCCGATGATGGCAACTCCTAAATTTCCACCAAGTAATTTATAAAAAAGTATGAGGCCGTTAGCTAGAGGTTGAATAAGTATTGTTTCAAACATAAATTAGGGTATAGGATCCCAACCAAAACTTTTTGAAAAAGGATGACATTTAATTAACCTTAAAAGAGTAAATCTGGTTCCCCTAATAATACCGTGTTTTTGAATTGCCATATTGGCATACTCGCTGCAGGTTGGTTCAAACCTGCAACCGCCTCCGAATGTTAATTTTAATAAATTAGAAATCGTCGACTTATAAATAAATGTAATAAAACTAATTATTTTTTTCATTTTTCAATTCCATTTTTTCCAAAAGTATTGTCATATCTAACCTTAAATCTTCTTTTGTCTTAAGTATTACCTTCCTTTTTACTAAAAATATCAAGCTGTATCCTTTTTTGAGAAGCGCAATATTTGGAAGTAAAATTTCTTTAAGAATTCTTTTTATTCTATTTCTTGCAACTGCGCTTTTACTTATTTTGTTAGAGATTATTATTCCAATCCTAATGGGTTGATCGTCTTCTCTTTTGTATAGAACTGCTGAAAAACTTTCGGCTTGAAAGGTTTTACCTTCTTTTTTAATTCTATCGAAATTATCCTTTGCAGATAACCTGTTCTCCTTAGACAACATAAATTCTTTTTTAAGGTATCAGTCTTTTTCTTCCCTTTATTCTTCTTTTGGCTAAGACCTTTCCTTTCGATCTTTTTCTAAAACCAATTTTTCTGACTCTTTTAATCTTACTTGGTTGATAAGTTCTTTTCGGCATAGGAAATTATAACATGTAAAACTGGAATCAAAAAGAGTTTCGGTTTTTTTGGGGGTTGACTAATTGTGGATAACTTTTATAACTATTGGGTAACGTTAAAACAATTAGCAAGAATAAACTTCGACCCATAAAACTTACTTGCCCTCTTAAGCTATTTGCTATACGCAATTTTTAATAATATGGAAGGTATAGATAAAAAACAAGTTTGGTTAGATTTTCTGGAGAATATCAAAGTTTCTGTATCCCCAGCTATATTTACAACGTGGTTCTCTCAAACCCACCTAACCAAGCTGGATAAAATAGATGATAAAAATATTGTCGAAGTAGGATGCCCTTCACCTTTTGTAAAAACAACTATTGAAAGTAGATATTACGGACTTATTCAGGATTCGCTTTCAAGCATTTTAGGTAATAAATGCGATTTAATATTCGTGGTTAAGGCAAATCCTAATCCTAAAATAAATAACGGTAGTCCTTCACCACTTTTTGAGCAGGGAAAAGAAGACACCAACCTAGATTCCCAAATCAAGAATTCCCGTTTAAGAAAAAATTTTACTTTTGCCAATTTTGCTGTATCTTCTTCTAATCAAATGGCTTGGGCTGCTGCCGATGCCGTTTCACAAAATCCCGGAACTGCTTACAACCCTCTTTTTATCTGGGGAGGTGTTGGGGTAGGGAAAACCCATTTAATGAATTCCGTGGGGTATGAAATTCTTAAAAAAGGAAGTGATAAAAAAGTGCATCTTTGTACAGGTGAGGATTTTACTAATGATATTGTTGAGGGTATTAGAAAAAAGACAACGCAAAACTTCAGAAACAAATATAGAAAATTAGATGCACTTCTAATTGATGATATTCAATTTATTGCCGGAAAAGATGCTGTTCAGGAAGAATTTTTCCACACTTTTAATGCAATTGTGGCAGCAGGAGGACAAATTATCCTTACTTCCGACAAATCTCCTTCTGATATCTCAAAATTAGAAGAAAGATTAAGAAGTAGGTTTGAAGCAGGATTAATTGTAGATATCGCCCCTCCAGATTTTGAGCTGAGATGCGCCATTATTCAAATTAAATCTAAGGAAAAAGAAATTGATCTTCCTATGGATCTGGTACAACTTGCTGCTGGAAACTTGGATTCTGCAAGAAAAATTGAGGGTTTTTTAGTTAGACTATTTTCGGAAACAAAGTTAAAAAAAATTGTCATATCAGAAGATTTAATAAAATCAATATTGGGTAAAAACGAGGCTGAGAAATTGGATAATAAGCGGACGCCGGATGAAATACTAAATGCTGTCTGTAAACATTTTTCGATAGGGAAAAGGTCTATTTTAGGTCAGTCAAGAATAAGATCTTTCGCACTTCCCAGACAAATTCATATGTATATTTTAAGAACATCTCTCGGTATGCCTTATGAAGAAATAGGAAGAGTAGTGGGGGATAGAGACCATACTACGGTTATGCACGCGGTTGATAAAATTACCACTCTGGTCTCAAACAATGTGCAAATACGTGAGGATATAGAGGGGATAAAAAGTAAGGTTTGAGGATAATTAATAATTAATATCCACTTATCCACAATTATTTGGGAATTGTCCACAATTCTATCCACATCTTGTTTATATTTAATATTAACAATTTAATTCGAGCGTAATCGAGAGTAAATATCCACTTATCAACACTCACTACTACTAGTACTACTATTTAAATAAGTAAAAACGTAAAAGAGAAAAAACTCAATAAATTAATTTCTTAATTCCTCTTGCTCTTTTTGTTATTCACTTTTATACTCTGACTACCGTGAAGCTTCAAGTTTTACAAGAAGAACTGTCTAAAGCATTAAGTTTAGCTAATAGATTTGCATCTGCAAAAGCACAACTTCCAGTTCTTGGTAATATTTTATTTTCTGCTAAAAAAGGTAAATTACTTATTTCTTCCACAAATCTTGAGATTTCAATCAATATTGCTATCGGGGCAAAAGTAGAAACTGAAGGTGATATCACTATACCGGCTAAAGTAATAACGGATATTATTACTAATTTAAATCCTGAACAAATCAATCTGGTTTCTAAGGAAGAGAATCTAAATATCACAAATAGTGAATTTGAATCAACTGTTTCGGGTATGAATGCATTGGATTTTCCTGCTATTCCCAAAAGAATGGAAAGGGTAGATTTATCCATCCCCAAAGATGAATTAGCCAAAGCGTTATCTTTAGTTTTGTTTGCAGTCTCATCCGATGAAACAAGACCGATTTTGACAGGGGTTTTATTTATTTGTAAAAAAGGAGAACTAACTTTGGTTGCAACCGACGGATATCGATTATCCCACGTTGTACTTAAAAATAGCTCTATAACTAAAACTTTTAAATTTATATTACCTAAAGCCGTGTTGGGAGAATTGACAAGACTTCCTTCTGATGGTGATGTTGAATTTTTCTTTGACGAAACTAATAATCAGGCTGTATTTAAATCGGAAAATATTATTTTATCTTCAAGGGTATTAGAAGGGGAATTTCCGGAATATCAAAAGATTATTCCCAAAGAATTCATCTTGAAAATAGCAGCGGATAAAGAAGATCTGATACAGGCGGTAAAACTGGCGTCTGTATTTGCCAGAGATTCTGCGAATATAGTTAAAATGAATATAAAAAGTGGAAAACTGGAATTTAATACAGAAAGCCAATTATCAGGAAAACAGAAAACAAGAATAGAAGCAAAAATAGATGGAGAGGATTTAGAAATTGCATTTAACTACCGCTTTTTGGAGGAAATTTTGCAGGTTATAGAAGGTGAAGATGTATCGATGGAATTTTCAGGTTCAAGTTCGCCAGCAGTATTTACCTACCCTAAGGATACGAATTTTCTTCATATCATAATGCCAGTTAAACTTCAGGACTAACTTAAAAAGACAATAAAATTTTGTTGAGAAAACCCCTTTTATCAAGTAGATATAATGTATTGTTTGATATTCCAATTACTTCTTGAACAGATATATTGGTGGAAGGATTAGTGAAGTTGATAGGATACTTGGTAAAGTTTGTAGAATTTAAGCCATAAAACTGTATTTTGTTTTGTAGTGTCTTAATAATTAGTAAATTTTCATCACTTATCCAGGCAATGTGTTCAGAAAATTCCGAGGATACTGATTTCTGAGCAAGACTCTCTAAATTAATAAGAGTAAGAGAATTAGATTTTTGGACAGCTAGAAAGCTATTACCCGGAGAAAGAGCGTAATTATTACCCACAATAGATAATACTGTTTTATTTTGAGTAATATTAAATAAAGTTATTTTACTTTCATCAAGAGCATCAACCTTATCAAATAAAAGTAAGAGATTGTCGGTGACAACCCCTATTTTAGATGCTTTAATTCTGGTAATTTGTCTGGGTTGTAAATTTGTGGTATCTGTTACAAAAAGAGTAGACGACCTTGTTTTATAATCGAATTTTCCAATAAGATACATACTTTTGTTATCCGTACTCAGATGCGCATACATAATAGGAGTAATGCTTGAGATATCGATTTTTTGTGTTAGTTTATTTGACTGGGTATCGAAAACAAGTATTTCGTTAATATTCTTGCGATCTACAAAAGTGATTAAAGGTTCAGAATATGAATAGAATGAAAGATTGCCTTCGTAAAGTGTGTTTACCTTATCGTTAACTATAGAAACCAGTCGGGAGTTATTAACATCATAGGCAATTAAAACACCGTTGGTGTACAAGTTGACATCAGATATAAATGTTTGGGATATTGTCTCAGTTTTTTTAATTTCAATTTGGGTAATATCTCCCTTTATATTTTCTAGAGTTATATCAATATTAGTATTACTTTTAAGGTCAACCTCCTTATTAACGTTTATGTAGTTTGGTTTTGAAATTACAATTTCATGAGTACCTTTAGGTAGTTTTTTAGAGAAGTTGTTTATAGAAGAATACTTGTTGTCGACAAGAATTTCAGCTCCAGAAGGTTGAACATTAATATTTAATAAATATTGTTTCTGAATTAAATTTCTAATAATAAAAAGAATTAATAAGAAGAGAATAACCAAAATACCAGCAGACAAAACCCTATTGGTCTTTATTTTTAGATATAACGTTTTTATCAAATACATAATTGGCTTGGGTCAGTACAATTTCCTAAATTAAATTTGTCTTCAAAATCCGCCTGTGGACAGATATCACCTGCACCATCGAAATCAAAACCTCCCGTGCTTATGCCAAAGTGTACATGTTCACCGTGTGCGTTTCCAGTTGTGTTAGTTGTCGCTATTACCTGACCACTGCTTACTTGTTGACCCAGGGTTACAAATATTTGACAGTTGTGTGAGTATAAATATCTTCTTCCGTCATTTCCATTTAAAATAATATAGTTTCCCCCGGCAGCAGAGAAATCATCTTTCCAAATGTTGACGTAAGATATTGTTCCACTGGTATAGGCAACCAAAGGTTGATGTTCTGACTGGGGGAAGATATCAACATTATTCTTGTGATTCCAGTGATAACAAGCATAATTTGTATTCACACCAGGAGCTACGGGGAAAGCGTATTGATTATCGCTGGAAAAAATGACGCCGGTTACATCGGGCGGTGTACCTCCTGTGACATTGTCTATACAATCGCCTTCTTCTCCGGCGAATTCAGATCGGGGAACAACATATCCGCTTGTATTAATGATGTAGATGGTAATTATTAAAAACAATATTACGCAAAAACCTATTATTAGAGGTTTGATAATAACATCTAGAGTAAGCTCGGTTAATGATCTAAAAAGGTTGGAGCGGCGAAACAATTTAGTTCTTCTGAAAAAACGATACAGACTACGAGCAGCAAGAAGACTGATGGGGATAGCCAAAACAGGGGAGTTTTCTTTTACCCAAGTTTTAATTTTATTCCAGTTTTTCCTAATGAATTCAACAATTGCTGAAAGAACCAGGACTATTAACGATACCAGCCAGGTAGGTATTGCCGCGAGAACCGCAAACACTCCTCCTGCAGCTTTACCACCTGCTGTAAGAGCTGCAGTTGTACCTGCAGCTACTGGTTTTGAGGATATTACTTTATACAACAAAGAACCGATTTTATCGATAATGGGTCCTTTTATTGGTTTCTTGCCAATCCATACGACAAATTTTGAAGCCCCTTCGGAAAATACATTTCCTAAGGTAAACTTTCCTAAACCTGCTTGGATACCACCGAGATTAATAGATGCCGCCTCGATCATTCCCACTTCGCTTGTGTAGACAACCTTTGCCACCCAGAAACTTTTGGGAAACGCAGAACTAAATAATGGTCTCATTAATCCGACACCCTTCCAGGCTATTCCAGGTAATGAACCAGGAGTAACCCCCGCAACTGCCGGCAGATATAAATTTGAAGCACCCGATGTCAGAAGAGGAATGTTTATTGCTGTCCAGCGCGTTATTAAACTCGTTTGGGATAATCCGACAACTGCTCCAGCTGCTGCGGTATAGGGGAGAATGCCTCCCGTTATAGATTTAAGTTTAGTAATTGGTTTATACCAAGAGTATTCTTTAACAATTGCGGAGTAACCACGCCTGCTTAACGAATTTATATATTCCAGATCTCCTCTTTGGATTGCTTTGTAAACCTGATTTCTAATATTGGCGGTTGTTTTCCAATAATCGATCATGGATTGTACGTCTGCTTGGTAGTTGGTTTGATCAGTGGGTTCTTCTGATATCTCGTGGTCTCTTGTTTTTTGGGTATTGTAGAAGTAAGTGGAGAGATTAGGTCCGATAACCGGTGAAAGTAAGTTTTCGGATGTTACATCGTCCAATTCTTCTTCAAGAGCTATTCCTTGTGCGGCTTCTGAAATCTGTTTTCTGACTTCTTCATCAGGGATAATTTTTACCAAATTAGGATCATTGGGATTAGCCAGGGAAGATAAAATTTCCAAGATATTAACTTGAGCCTGACCTACTGAATTATTATCTATTTTTAAAAGTTTGTCGGTAAAATCGATTGCTACAATTCTGGCAACATAATCAAGTTGTTCCGGAGAAAGGTTGTTTTTAACTTCTTTTGGGGCATACTTTAGTATTTCTTGCACTCTTCTTTCGACAAACGAGTTGGGATCACTTCGAGCTTCATTAAGATAGTTTTCCAGTCTCACACGATCCTCTTCAGAGACTGTATTTGATTCTGGGGGTTCTGGGGAGTTTAAGTAAACAATCTTGGGAATTACTGCAGGAGGTGGTGTTTTAACAACCTCTTTGATAACAGGCTTTTCGGTTGCAACCGGTTGAACCTCCTTATTGAGCAATTCTTTAGGTTTAGGAATCTTTTTGTTTTTACCCTTAAAATCAAGAATATTTTCCGTAACGTTATATAACACATCTTCTTTCTCATCGGTTGCTAAATTCTTAACACGTTCCATTTCTTTAGCAGCATCAAGAATTTCCTGCGCAGGCATATCACTTTCAACACCCTTATCGATAAGTTCAATCCAATAATCCAACACCATTAAGCTATCGGAGATTTCATTGGTGTCTGTTATGAGAAAAACGTATTTTAAGAAAAGCTGTTTGCTATACCCGTCGTAAGAATTGCTGAAGGGTTTAGTGATAGCCACATCAGGGGGATAAAAATAGGCAGGGTAAAAAATCCTAATCCCTTCACGAATCCACTCTATCCTTTTTCTTGAAAATACTATTGAATCATTCATTCTTATTTACTGTTTGAACAGAAGGATTAATATTTGTATCTGATTTATTCGCTTGATGGTAATATCCCAATTTTTCCTGAGGTTTGGTGGTTATTATCTTATGTTCTTCTTGTGAAGCCACAACTCTAATCGGGGCATGATGGGGACCAGCGAAAAATATACCCTCTCCAATATTTGCAGCCAAAAGAAGCTGTTTTTCTCCCTGGGAAAGATAGAAAACTTCTGCTATTCTATCGATTGCTGCAGGGGATTGTTTTAATAGAAGTCTTAGAGAGCTATTAGTTACTATTGCTTTACCGATATCCTGATTTAGAAAATCTTCAACGTCTTGGGTAATGGTGGTTAAACCCAGGAAGTATTTTCTGGCCCTTTTTACAACACTCCACAGAAATTGGGCTGAGTCGGGATATCTCATCATATGCCAGGCTTCATCAACAATCAAAAGTCTTCTTTTTAAATCTCTTTGCACCCTAGTCCAAATAAAATCTAATACCATGAACATCGCGATGGGTCTTAAAGCTTCCTGCATGTCTTTTACGCTAAAAACTGTAAAAGGATTATTGATATTAATGTTTGTTTGTCTATCAAAGATTCCCACAAAGCTTCCTCTAACAAATTTTTCAATCCTTGCCGCCAAATCCATGGCATCAGGGGTCTCCATTCCTACCAGGGTTTTATATAAATCTTCCATCAAAGGAGCCTCCCTTTTTTGAGTTGTAGGATCTTGGGTAATACCCTTACCGCGATAGGTGGCAATTAAGGCTCTATCCAGAAGAGCTTCCTGTATAGGATTTAACTGTCCCATAATGACTTTGAAAAAGGAATGCAAAGTAAGAATTTTTAATCCTAACTGATTTTCTCCTTCGGTATAAATTTGGGAAAGATCAAAAGGGTTAATTTTAGAAGAAGATCCGAAGGAAAAAGATATAAATTCTCCTCCCACGGCCTCAGCTATTGTTTTATATTCAGATTCCGGGTCAATTACTATAACTTCAGTTCCGAGCATTAGGCTGCGTATAGATTCGAGTTTAACAAAATAAGATTTTCCTGCTCCTGAGGTAGCGAAAATCGTCATATTGGCGTTTTCAAGAGAGAATCTGTCGAAAATAATAAACGATTCGTTTTGTGAATTAATTCCGTATAAAACTCCTTTGTCACTGGAAAGTTCAGCAGAAGTCAGGGGAAAAGTAGTCGAAAGAGAAGTTGTATCCATGTTTCTGGTTATCGCAAGCTTGTCCAATCCGAAAGGAACTGTTGATAGAAAGCCGTTTTCGCAATCAAGAGCGGCGTGTTTGGCAACAATCAAAAGTGAACCCAGGGTAGATTCCACCTGTCTGGTTATGTGATTTAATTCCTCAAGACTTGCGGCAGGTATGGTTATATAAAAAGAGAATTGGTAAAACCTTTCAGAACCTTTGACAAGTTGTTCTTGTAAAGACCTTGCATCCTCGAGTTTTGCTTGGGTTGAGGGGTTTACTATTTTTCCTCTTTCTAAATCAGTGGCAATTTCTGCTTCCATCTCAGCAATTTTTCTTCGTAAATCATCCAAGACAGTTTTCCCCTCTACAGGGTAAATATAAAAGGAAGTATCAAGTGAACCGTCAAAGTTGATTATTGGTTCAAGCCATCCGGGAGCAACAAATCTGGGATATCCCGCAATGAATAGTGTGCGGAAATAGGTGTTGTTTATTTTTATATAGTCAAAATCAATCTCTATTGACTCGGGTGCTAATAAATCGAGAAGATTTAGTTTTCTTTGGTAAAGTTCAATTGCAGGGTCGATTATCTTAGGCTTTTTGGGTAATCCGTTGAGATTATTTGAGGCTTGGGGTTGTTTTGCTTTTTCGTCTACCTCTTCAGGTTTTGGTGATTCGTATAAATGACCCATATTACCACTGGGTGTTTGTGTTATTTGTTGGGGTTGAGTGGTTTTTTTAGTTTTAAATAGATTCATATATTTAATTTTTTAACTTTTTAGCAAATCCTGCTCGGACATTTTCAACGTAGGAGGTTCGGAATTATAGATACTAAAGAAAAGGTCTATTAGTTGGATGGTTGCTAATTGTTTTAACTTAAGCCCAAGTCTTCCCGCCTGTCTTATCAGATGATCTCTTTTGGGATAAAGTGCTATTTTAGCCTTCTTAATTACATATGATTTTGGGAAAGGTAAAGGACCCGCCTTTCTGGTTATAGAGGCAGCCGATTTGGCAACTCCAAGTTCCAAAGCACTAAAAGGAATAATTATGTAGAAACTTTTACCCAGAACATTTTTCTTTTTAATAGTATCCAGGATAAATTGTCTGTAACCCTGCATTAAATAAGAAAGCTTTGTGTTCTTGAGAGATTTTTGGGCGTTATCCAAATATTTAAGATAATCAGAGATATCCTTTCTTTGAGAACGAATAAATATCTGTATTTGGAAAGATAATGAATTAATAAGAGCGGCATATGCTGCAATAACAGCTTGCTGTTCTTTTTCAGACAAAAGACCAAAATTAAGAGAAGTAGTTTCCATTACGATTGCGGCACCCCCATCTTTATAGAGAATAATATCTTCAGTAATATCCGCTATAGGGAGATGATTTTGGGAGGTGGAGATAATGGGTTTGTCAGGAATACTTAACAAGGGAATCTTGAAATTTTTTAAACCTGGTGTATTCATGTTTTTTAGAATTGAACCGTGCTTGGTTGGTTGGGATTATTGGGTAATACGGATTGAACATTAACAATAGCCTTTGCCTTGATGGCTATAGGTGGGATTATTTCTCCGGTGGTTTCAAATGTAACAGAATCAAAAATTAAACCATCTTTTTCCGTAATTATTTCGTAGCTTCCATTTTGTAAAGCAGTAACTATCATGAAGTGTCCCACTTTATTGCTTCTTAATGCCCTTACAGGACGTCCAGCTGCATCTTTTATCTCAAGGATGGCACCCTCCACAATTTTCCCTTGGGGATCCATTACTTGACCGACAACAGTGTTGGGAATAGAAGGGGGATTGGGAGGTGCTGCGTCTAATGAAAATTGAGCCTGCTGACTACCTATTCCTGTCTCGCTTAAGATTGGATTTATCTTGGTAGTTATATCTGTTTCCTTAACAGGTTCTTCCTGAACGGGTTTTTCTTCGATGACAATTTTTGGCCTAAATCCTTTAGAAGCAATTGTGAAAGATTTGTTAACAGGAGTTTCGACCGGTTTTATTATTTTGGGTGTGACTTTAGAAACATCTTCTTTTTTTGGTTCTTCCACAACAGTTGGCCGAATGGGTGTTACAGAGGAAGCAAAGATGTCTTTTACTTTATTTAAAAAATTTTTTTCGTAACCCTCTAAATTTGCAAGAAAACCCATACCCTGCGTAGGTAACTCTCTAAGGTAGGATTCCAGCACAACTTCACCATGTGGAGCTATTATACTTTCGTCTTTAGGCATAACTGTTTCTTCTTGGAAGAAATTGAGAGTTTCTCCTTCTTTTTTCCAGAAATAAGCGGTTGGAGAATAGATAGATTTGAAGAAAGCTAAAATCCATTTTGAAAGAGGTCTTTCCTCAAAGGGTAGAAAAGCAAGTGCGGCTCCCAAAGCGGCAAAAAAGATCATTAATGGCCATTTGACAATAGGATAGATATTGGTGGAATAAATCAAAAGAGAAATTAAAGCACCACCTGCAACTTGAAAAAATTGCTTTAAGGTCATGTCTCCGACCAACCTAAACTGGTAAGATGAGATTTGTTGCGGTATGGGATGTTGTTCCATAGTAAATAGCTGTAGCTCCTACATAATTTAGCTTAACCCGTGAAGTATCTATTTCAACCCCAACCTATTTTCACAGATATTATTAGAAAATTTAATTACAAGATGTTAAAATATCAGGTATGAGTGAATCGGAAATGAATTCGCAGGTAGCGTCCTCTCCCGATATGGGTGGAGGGAGTGCGGGTGGAGAAGCTTCAGAAGAAGATAAATTTAAACCCTCATTTTTACTTAAAAATACCGACGAGGTCGATAAATTAACTCACACTGGTTTGCAAAATAGGATTCGCGCACTACATAAGGTAGCTATACAAGACCCTGAACATAAAATATTTAAAAGACAGGATTGGGTAAATGAATTGGGGGGTTTGAAAAAAAGGATGATCCAACCACAAGAAGGGGAGAAAGTTTATCCACCCGAAGAGGCAATGTTGTACTGTGCAAGAATTAATCAAGAGATCGAGGATTACGATAAGAAAACACATACAAATGAAGAAATTACACTTGTGCTTGATGCAAACGTAAGATCTGCAAAAGAAGTGATTGGAGATTTTAATGAAATTATCAATAATCCAGATTCTGCTAAAGAAGCTAAGATTAAACAGGATCTGGAAATATTGGGGAAGTACGCGAAAAACATAGGGGTGTTTGACGGAGTAAAAGATAAGATTGAGGAAATACAAAGAAAATTGCCATTTCTTGAAGCAGCGAAAAAAATTAAGGAATTAGACTTGAAACAGGAAAGAACGGAAGCAGAGGGTCTTAAAGGATGGGATCCAAGATTATCGGGAACGGTAGATATCTACAGAACGGCAGTATTTTATAACATGATGAAAGTTTGGTCTGATTTAAAGCAACCCATACCTTATGACACAGATAAGATATCTAAATTTGTAGACATATTAAATTATGAAGATCCACCCATTCGGGAATTGATGAATGTAGCCTCAGCACAACTTCAACTAACCACACAGGATCGTAGTTCTGCATCGAAAGATGTTGCTCAAGTAATTTCACTTTTAAAACAACAATTACAAACAGGACAAACCTCATTTACTCCTGAAAATTTTGCTAGAGCGTTGGGAGTTGCTAGCCCGGAACTACAGATGGAATTATATAGGAAAGCTTTTTATTTTAAATCCGCTGTAGATATATCGGTTGGTCAAGAGCCGAAATTTTTTCCCTCTATTACGGAATCCGAACAAAAACAATGGAGAGCCGAGGCTTGGTTAGCAACCGTATGTGCTCATAAAAAAAGAGCGTCAAGAGTTGATTATCTTTTCCCTGATGATGAACATTCTGAAATAATGGAATTGTCCAAGGATACGTTAGAATCTCTTTTTGGAGACGAGAATGGTAAAAATGGGGTTGTGGGAACATTGGAGGTAGCCTCACTTTATACGGTAATTTACCATCAAAACATTCCTTTATCAGAATTATTAACCACCCCAGTACAAACTGATAATATGACCCGTGATCAGCAAGGTGTTTACAGAGAACAGCTGGATGAATATAAAAAGTTAAAAGAAATTATTAATAACAGTCGAAGACCTGGAACAATCAATAGTGTTTGGGAAGTAAATGATGGACCGAAACATACAGCATTAAGAAAATTAATAAGTCATTGGTTAAAAGTTAATAGGGGTATGTCAGAAGCTCAAGCGTATGAAGCAGAGATAAACGGAGATAGCTGGAAATATATCTGTAATCTAGTTGAAGATAAAGACGTTGAAGGAAAACTTCCTCCAAAAACAGACATGAAGCATCTACCCACATGGATGGCAATTCATTTACAGAAAAGGTATGAAAAGAAGATTAGAGGAGATGACGAATGGGGGTATTTAGGAGGCTGGGCAGAATATGCCAAAAGGAAAACGGGTAATGAAAATTATCTAGGAGATTATGATAAAAAGCGTGGCGTATTACCTAATAGGGTATTACCCAACGCGATGGAGAAAATTACGGTTGGAAATTTTGGGAACCGTGGTATCCCAAGAAACCCGAATCTGACTGGAATCCGTGAGTTTGTTGATAGAAGTAGAAAAGATGTATATATGTATGATTTATTTTTAGAAAACGGAAGAAGATTGTTAGCTAACCCCAGGGTGGGAAGAAATAGTATTCTTTCAATACCATGGTTAGATGTAACAGAAACACCGTTTGCTGACTATTATTCTAACACGATAAATCCGGCAATTTTGGTTTTTAATGTTGCTGTTAAAGGACCCAGTACAGAGAAAGATATATCTTATCAAGCACTGGGCAATGCATGCAGAAAGTTGGGAATCGAAAGACACTGGAGAGATAGATTAAAGTTAATTAAATACGGAATTAAACAGAAAAGCACAAAACTTGAACCATATGATGGATCAATTAATTACAAAATATTTGAAGGTGAACTTAAACGTCTAGTTCCCAACTTTTATTATTAGACTTTATTTTTTAATTATACCCGCTGATCGTAAGGCCTGAATCCATGAAGGGGATGTATAAGGACCACCACCTGCTGCAGCAATACCTTTTTGTTCAACTTTTCCTGCATACCAACCCAAGCCGCCTCGTCCGTATGTTGCTGCAGTACCGATATCTTCACCTATTGCCGATCCATAGTCAAACGGTTTCTTTTCCATAAATGCTTTAATCATGTTAGCTGCTTTGGGAATCATGCAAAATATAGCAAAACTTACCATTAAATACAAGAATTTACCGCCATTTCCCAACCATCCAAGAAGAGGTGGATCCCAGGTGGTTTGTGCTGGCAATAGTTGCGGATTGGGATTAAATGGCAGCAGCCATTCAGCGAAATCTGACCATTCAATAACACCTGCAAACATTACTGGGAAATTGATCATTAGCGATTGGGAAAGAAACATAAAGGAAACAAAGAATAATAATCCGACCACGGGGTAGACGGCGAGGTTTGCTATCATACTACTTAGCCACGGACCCAATCCACCAGTACTGCCCGGTATCATTCCAATCAGTATTTGAAATGGAGCGGCGATAATAAGCAGAAGAATATTTACATAGGTTTTAAGTAAAACCCAAAGTATTTTAACTGAATTAAATAAAGCTATAAAAATAAGTACAATCCAAACTAACAGAGCCAGTATTCCTCCAAACCAGCTGGCACTAAAAATTGTAAAGATAGCGCCGATTAGAAAATCCAGTAAGTATTGCAGACAAAGAATAAAAGCGTTCCTGTGGGAAGTTAGATCAAGAAATAGTTCTCTAGTACTTAAATTAGAAAGCCCGGAGCTATTAATAATCAATGCAATAATTCCAATAACTACATACATCAAATCTATCAGAAGACCAGCTATGGCATATGATAAGGCTATAAAGATAATTCCCATAACAATTTTAGGTAAAGCCGATTGGAGAGTAACCACGGCTTGGGGAGATATCTTGACTCTAAACATGATCATAAAAGCCATGACAACAACAACTAACACCAAAAAGGAAAAAGCAATATTTCTGGTAACTTTCCAAAGGGTAAGAACTGTATTTGCCCCATACCTAAAACCAAAACCCTGAGCACTAGCCTCGGGCACCAGATGAATTTTTGAGGCTCCTCGTAAAACCATTCCTACGGCTGAAACAGGATTGTTATAAAAGAAATCATAAAGTGCTTCGTTTGAATTTTGATTTGCATATTTTTGACCCGTGGGATTTACTAATTCTGCATCACTTACTCCAAAGAATTGAAGGATGGTATTCCACCTGGTTCTTAAAGCTTCGAAAGCCCCCTGTATACATTGACCAACATCATTAGAAAAAATACAGATCCATATTTCAGGACCTCCCGTAATGCTGGTTAAAATATGTCCGGGAATTGAGTATAAAATCCACTGTACTTGAGCTGCGGTATAGCGTTCCCCAAAAATTTCACTGGAGTTGTCGTCGTCAAAGGTTGTCACATAAAATTGCTGGAAATCCTGGCTGTACCAAGTTCCTTGGGCTTTTGCATAGGGGACAAAAACAGAAATCAAAAGAGAGAAGGCAATAAAAAAAGAAATGACGAATTTTTTAAGCATAGAATTACTTAATCATATAACAGCGTATCCACAACTGGCAACAGTACATTATTCACAAAAACTCAATTTATAATTTTTCCCTGCATAGGAAGGGTTAATTCTGATATTAGTGGCAATATTCACATTTAATAAACAAGCCTCTTCTTGGGTAATACCCAATTTTTGTAAGAAAGCCTTTTCAGCTTCCTTTTTAACATCCTCAAAGGGATTGTCTAAAATTGAAATCAGGAAAGATTTGTCGACAGGAATATAAGCAATTTTAAATTTATCGGTTTTATCAAACAAAGCATACCCGTCACCTCCAATAATAATAGCCTCTTTATAAAAATTATTTACCTCGATACCGGAAACATTTATTTTGGGAGATTCCGGGATATTTAAAGGTTTTGGAGTTGTAGTAGAAACTGGGGATGGTGTTAGTATAACTTCACTTGTTTCATTTTTACCAATAATTAATCCGATAATCCAGATAGCTAAAACAACAATAACTACCCCGATTATTAAGACTCTTTTGTTGTTTGAGATAAAGTTTTTGATCATGGTTGTGCGTCTATTTGTTCTCTACATCCTCCTTGTGCGTTAGTTAAAAGATATACCGACCAAGGGTCCCAGCCTGCTTGCTGATAAAGTCCAACCGCCCATTGGATATTTTGATCAGCGTCCATTAATATCTCTGTACATTCTAAAATCTTTTCTGGGTCATGAATAGTGCAGGATATCGGATTTCTGGTATAACTGATTGCATCACCTGCACAATGGGCAAGCAAGTTAATTTGAAAAAGACCCAAACTATAATCCAGAGTTTCCCCAGTCATACAACTACAGTTCATTGAGGTGGGATCACCACCACTTTCTCCATTACAGATAATCGACGCTTGTCTAGCTTCTCTGCCGGTCGAAAAAAAACGTCCTAAGTTTTCTGGGCTACAATAACCCAATCCTAATTCACACCAAGGAGCACCAATTACTCCAGGCGGTGAATCTGGTTTTTCGCACATTTCAGTAAGTCCCGAAGGTCCGGGAGATCCAGAGAGAATATTATTTCCCATACCTTTGGGTCTTAGTGCTGTTTGAATTGCATCCAAAAAATATTCTTTGATTGCTCCGATATGGGGGAAATATAAATTACCCGAAGCTATGGTTGTATTGCCGCTTCGGTAGGAAATACTACCTGCTCCAGGAACGTCAACAATACTTTCAACAGGTGCACCCTCTTGTACTTTAGGGAAAATCCTTCTAAAAGGAGAGATCGATCCGGCAACTAGATTTGTCCAAACAACGTTAGCATTGGGGGTTTTAGTAATAGTGGGTAAATTAATAACAGCTGTTTTAGAGCAACTGATAATAAGATCGAAAATATAAAAATCGCAACTAAAAGAGGCAGTGTATCTGAGGTTATTTATTTGAATATCGCCTGGGAAAAGATTATCGCCTGCATTAGTTCTTACGGTTGCAAAACTGCAAGTTTCAGTACTGGGAGGTCTGGTGATAGTACTTTGATCAATTTCCTGACTGCCAATGAGCTCTTTTGGCGTATATGTTGATTGTAGAATTTCCGATAAATCTTTTGCTTCTTCCATATGGGAAAAGAACAAATCCGCAGGAGTTGTATCAGCAAACGAAATATTAGAAATATCTACATCTCTATCTGCTGGAGTTATTGAGAGGTTTTCTATTACAATTTGTCCTTTCCGATCTTCCGTAGAAGAGAGGGGTATATATGAATAAAGATTACCCCAGTAATTTGGTTTTAGGGGATTTTCTATGCACATTGAGTACTCGAAGATCTCCAAACAGGAGTAACCCTTCCACCTTTTATAGGCAATCCAATAGTCATCAAGATTATTGAAGTCCTCGGGTAGAGGCGGTATACGGTTAGCCAAATCAGAAACTCTAACGTGTTTATTGAGAGCACTTCCTGGATAGCATTTAGTAATTTGTCCAAATCCTACGTCAGTCCTTAATAAATTGTAATTAACACATCCGATTATCTCATTGTGCATGTTTTTATCTTCAGCTGTACCATCACGGTTTAAATCGTCCTCACTAGCTGTTACTCTTTCTATGGTCTTTGCCTTTTGTCTTACTTGGGATGCCCAGGGTAGAAGTTTATTTAAAGGACCGGAATAATCGACAATTTTTTGGATGTCTTCGACGTTATTATCGGGGTCTTGAGGAGGATATTCGGCTTTTCTTATAACCCCACTTAAATACCAGCTGACGTAATCGTTTACTTTTTTGGCATCATCAATTGAATCATCTTGAGCTTGGCTGTTGACGACATTTTGAGTATTTCCCATTATGGGAAATCCAACGTCGGAAATATTGATGGTAATATCTCCGTAATTCTTGTTTACTACAAAGTCACAGCGGTAATGTCCATCTTCAGGATCGCCTATTAGGTGGCAGTTGGGATTTAGTAGTGAAAACGTACCTCCAACTTCATCCATTAAACTAAGGTCATTTCCACAAAAACGGGCTGTATTTTCAACCTGTTGATTGCAGGGACTTGCCTGATATGGTCTAAGAGAATGAAATTCTGATTCAAACCAGTGACTTGGCGGCCAAGAACCGGGTACTACCTCATCGCATTCTACATCAATGTTGGGTACGGGATTAGTATCATATGCATTGAGAATTTTGATTTTTAAAAATAATGAAAAAGTAAAGAAAAAAAGGGTTAAAAAGAATAATACTAATGATTTAGCAACAATTTTTTTAATCTTATTCATAAATTAAGAGAATTAATTTTTAAAGTTGAGGATTATCACTAGGGTATTGTGATACGAAATACGGTTGTATCTACCCCTGTTATTGTTTGAATAATCCTAAGAATTAGGAATGATAGAACAATAACGACAAGCCCTATTATGGCTGATGTTAACGTTTTTCTCGCACCCTCAACTTTAGCTGGTTCACCTCCGGCTGTTATAAATTTGAAGCCTCCCATAATAAGAAGGATAAAAAGAACTATCCCTGCGATACTTAAAGCAACTGCTACGATATTGTTGAAGAGATATTCAACAGATTGAATAGTCAAAACACCATCTACGACCTCGCCTCCTTCAGGTGGTCTAACTTGTGCAAGATACATATGTAAACAAGTTTATCTCAAAAGTTAATAAGGAAGCAAGTAAGTTTTTTTAATATATTTTTATCTTTATATCTTACGTATTATATGATGGGGATTGTCAAATTGAAGATATCAACACTGAAGAAAGCACCAATTAAGGCTGCTATTGCCCAAGCAGCAAAAACAATAACAAGACCAATAAGGGCATGAGTGACTTGATTCCTAGCTGCTTCTGTTTGGGCTTTGTCACCCCCCGAAACTATCCATCTGATTCCTCCGACAACCAACATAAAGAAGAAGACCAAAGCAGCAATGATAATTGCGAATTTAATAAGTCCAGATACAATTCTTGGTATAGTCAACTCTGTAAGATCACTGGCCAATCCATCTTCTGGCTTGAGGTTTATAATAGTATCATCTGCGGCATACGTAAAAGGAATAAAAGATAAAAATCTTAAATATTTTGAGATCTTTTGCATGTTTCTAATGTATTATCAAATTATTATATGTGAAATGTCAAGAGTTAATTAATTTTTAGACTATTCTCAATACTCCAATATCAAGTTCCAATATGTTTATAGTAAAGAACGTTTCTATTAATTTAATCAAAGCAAAAACCACAAAAAGAACAATAAGTCCTATTATGGCATTCATTACTTTACCTCTAGCTGCTTCTACCGAGGCTTTATCTCCGCCTGAACTTATCCATTGAATAGCACCTATTATCATAATAAAAACAAATATTATAACTCCAACGACAAACCCAATGCCAACCAAAGCGGGTATTAACCTTTGGAAAAAGGCAAAGGGACCCTCATTCAGCAAATCCGTGAGGGGTTGACCAAATATGGGATTGGTTATTTCGTGGGGAGCACCAGCTAATAATTTATTCATAGTGTTTAGTTTATATTTATGGACCCCAAATATTGCCAACAAATCTACCCGGGCTTAGTATGAAATTCATATCAAGGCCTAGTAAGTATCCGATAAGAGTAACTACAAATATAGCTCCAATCATTACCACCAGACCTACAATGGCATTTGTTATTTTTTTTCTGGCAGCCTCAAGTGCGTTTTTATCGCCTCCCGAACCTATAATTCCTATTGCCCCCAGGATAAGAGAAATGAGAAACCAAAGTATACCGACGATAGTTAAGATACCAATGGTTGCTGTAATAAATTTTTCGAAAAGGGTTCCGGCATTAGATGCATCACCCAGACCTTCAAAGCCGAGTGGTCCAATTCCCTCAAAAGGATCACCTATATCTTCAGCTAATAATTGTATTTTTTCCATATCTTCTATTGACCAGGACCAAAGACCTTAAACTGTAGCAGTGCATTCCAATCATTAAATATTAATTTGCCAAATATACCGGCCAGGACAAAAGATCCTGCGGCAACGGCTAGACCCAAAAGAGTTTGCCAAATTTTGGCCGATGCAGCGGTTACTTTTTTGGGGTCGTCTCCAGCTGACATAAAGGCATAACCGGCAAGAACTAGATTGATAAGAGCATAAATTCCCGCAAGCACAATTGCGAATTTAATAATATTATTTATAAATAGAGGTAGTCCGGACAATCCACCTGAGTCATATTCTTTTACTCCCTCAGGGGGTGTGATTGTTCCGAATATTTGTGCTAATTGCATAATTTATAAGCCTGAATTAAGTATTGGTATTCCCGTTAATTTTTCAGTAATCTTTATTATCCAGTAAGCGCTAAAGACAATTACAAATCCAATAACTGCAGCAGTGATAACTTTCTTGCCTTTTTCTGCACCTTCGGGATTACTGTTTCCGGCTGACATTATTATCCCAAATCCGCCGGCAATAATCAAAATAAACATAATAAAACCCGCAAAAAAAACTGCATTTGAAAGAAGGCCGGAAACCAAACTTCCAATGGTCATATTTTGCGCAGCACTTCCCTGAAAAAAGCTTTGACCGATATCTATTGCTATTAAGTTTTCCATTTGTGTTTAAAAAATTCCTCCAAATCCTTCAATACCCAGAATTTTACCTACAATTTTAACCAGCCAGTAAGACAAGAAAACTATTATAAATCCGATTAGTGCGTTTGTAACTTTCCCTTTTGCTTCCTGCAAAGCCTTGGGTTCACCACCCGAAATTATCATATGATAGCCACCATAAATAAGATAAAGCAAAAGCAGAAGTCCAGCAGCAGTGAAGATATAGGGAATGATGGTATTTATTATATCCCCTAAACTTTGACCAGCAAATCTAAAGTTATTACTGTTTTCTAAATTACTAAAGTCAATTTGTGCCAGTTTCATTTTATAAACCTAAACCCGGAATTTTTAGAATATCAACTCCGATAATTCTTAATATAAATACCGAAAATATTAAAAGTACCACACCCATTATAGCGCTTGTCAAAAGCTCCTGCCCAGCTTTTAATCTATCCGGATTACCAGATGAGGTCATGATAATAAATCCGGCGTAAATCATTAAAAGAAACGCAATTCCTCCAGCTATACCTATACCCCAGGTGAGAATAAAACCAAAAAATTCATTCTGGCTACCCAAAGGAATACAACCGAATGCCGTATCGATTTTAAAGTCATCCCCTGCACAGAGTGGTTCCGCTTGGTCGGTCGAAGGTACAGTGGGAATTGGAGTAGCAGTAACAGTGCCGGTGGGAGTTGCTGAAGGTGTTGGTGTTACACAGACACAGCTATTGGAACCGCCATCGCATTGAAAAGTACAACGGGCATAACTGTCACCTGTGCAGTGATTGTTACCACTATCCACAATACAATCTTCCAAAAAATGTGAACAGGTACAACTTTGAGCAAAACTTGTTTTGGGGAACATAACAAAAAACAAAAAGATAAGAGAAAAGAACAATAGTATTTTCTTCATTAATTTTAGTTTAACATAACAAGAAACCAAGATTAAGATTCTAGTTGCTATAATAGAACAACAATGATTGTATCAAAGTTAAAAAAAGTATTTGTTATTGTATCTGCAGTATTTGTTTTATTCGTAATTTCTGATTCAAAGTTTATAATTCAAGCACAACAGTGTCCTGCAACGGATTACGATTGTCAGATAAAAGAAATCCAAAAAGAAATAGATTCATTAACCCCGGCTCACGAAAGAAATAAAGAAGAGCTCGCCAACCTGAAAAAACAACTAGCCAGTTTAAATGCAAGAATAAAAACAATCTCCACTCAACTTAAAAAAGTTGAGGAAGATACGCTTATACGGGAAGAAGATTTAGCTTACGCCCAGAAAATATTTGAGGAAAAAGCCAATAAACATTACAGATTTTTAAGGCTCTATGACCCCATTTCTCCTTTTTTGTCTGCTCAAAAAGCGGCTAATGCTTTTCAGGAAATCATTTTTCGCCAAAGAGCAATTGATGAGGATAGAAAAACAATGGACGGGTATGCTGGTGATCTTTTAAAACTTAAAAACGACAAGGAAACTTTGGAAAAAAACAAAACTAACCTTGCTGCTTTGCAAAAACAAGTAGACGAGAGAGCAACTTTTTTAACAGGGGAAGTGCAAAAGGTAGAAAGCTATTTAACAACCCTTAGTTCAAAACAGCAGGAACTGGCTGCTCTTAAAGCAGGGGGATTTCAAACATCGGTTGGAGAGACTCCTTTATCATTAGTTCCTTGCTCTGGTGCACCCGGAGCTGGGAATTTCTGCGATCCTGGTTATAGACCTGCTTTTGCGGTATTTTCATTCGGAGCACCCCATAGGACGGGAATGAGTCAGTATGGTGCTTACGGAAGAGCAAAGTCGGGACAATCCGTAGAATCCATACTTTCTGCCTATTATCAAGGAGCCAGTTTAAATAAAAGTTATGCATCTCCCGATACCATCGGAGTAACGGGTTATGGAAGAATATCTTTGGAGGATAACTACTTATTGGGAATTTATGAAGTTCCCGAGTCGTGGGGAGATAATGGAGGACTTGAGGCTTTGAAAGCCCAAGCTGTAGCGGCCAGATCTTATGCCCTCGCTGTTACCAATAATGGTGCGGGAACAATTTGCACAACCGAAAGCTGCCAGGTTTATAAACCGCAACTTAAAAGCGGCAAATGGGCAGAAGCAGTCAGGGCGACCCGGGGTTGGGTGATGATCAAAGACGGCAGTCCGGCCAGTACTTACTATGCATCAACATCCGGTGGTTTTACCATTTCCCAGTGGGGATGGAGCGGAATAAAAGATACCGTAAATAATTGGCCGGATACAGCTTACGAAAAAATAGCCGGATCACCATGGTTTTATATGGGTTGGTATAAATCAAGGGGAGGTGCTTCCTGCGGTCGAACAAGTCCTTGGCTAACCTCAACGGAAATGGCAGATATCTTAAATGCCTGGAAAGTTCTTTATGAAGGAGGGGGTGATGTTTCAAGAATTTCCCCCGTTGACTGTTGGGGTGGAAATCCCTATTCAATAAATGAATTGCAGTCTATTGGAGGATTTACCGGTGTAAGTTTTACCTCTCAGGTTATTTACGGAAATGATGGGTCAACTCTTTCTGTTAAATTTTCCACAAATAAAGGTGACGTAACAATAAATGGAGGCGAATTTAAAAAAGCTTTTAATTTAAGAGCACCTGGTTACATTGGTCTTAAAAGTTCGCTTTTCAATATTGAAAAGCTCTAATTATTTTCTTCAGACAGAATTTAGAATTCCCCAATTCTAGGTGCTATAATCACCTTAGTTATGCCGGATATTTTTATTTCACCCGAAGACGTTGAAAAAGAAAAATCGGAAAAGAAAAATGAACGAAAGACAACTCCCAGTCAGGCAAAAGGAAAAAGTGGTCATAAAGTTCACATTCCCCTTTGGGCTTCATACGGTTATTACCCTGAAAATGTGAAGTTTATTGATCAGGAACCTCAAGAAAATGTAATTCTTTTTTTAAGGGCGCATTTAATAACGAATTTAGGATGGATTTTGGTAGGAGTGTTTATGATATTTGCTCCACTTTTATTAGAAAAGTTTCCGCTTCTGGATTTTTTATCGTTAAGATTTCAAATTGTTGCGATTCTTGGTTGGTATATGATAACCATGGCTTATATGTTTGAAAAGTTCTTAAGCTGGTTTTTTAATGTCAATATAATAACAGACAGGAGAGTTGTGGATGTAGATTTTACAAATCTTATTTACAGGGAAATTACAGATGCCAACTTAAATAAAATCCAGGATGTAACTGTTAGCATGGGTGGTGTTTTTAGATCTATTTTTAATTTCGGAACAATTCTGGTACAAACTGCCGGAGAGAAAAACTTCATTGAATTTGTGGACATTCCCAAACCCGATACGGTTGCGGGGATTTTAAGTGATCTAAGACTAGAAGAAGAAAATAGGGGAAAAGGAGGCAGTAAATTATGAATTTAGACACATTTTTAGGAATCTCTATCTGGTCGATAGTAAAGATATTTGTGATGTTTGCCAATTTAATTTATATCGTTTTTGCATTGGTTATGGTTCGTCAGGTTAAGCTAATGACGGATACTTTAGAATTAGGCTACGAAAAGATCATTATAGGCTTTTCCTATGTGAATTTAACTTTTGCAATTTTGGTAATAATTTATTCTTTCCTGACCCTTTGAAATATATTGAGGCTAGTATGGATTTTAATGTTGCCTCTGTAAAAATAACTGGAAATCCCGATACCGGGGGATGGACTCAAGTGCACGACTTTAAGCCGGACGATACGGAAAAGCTTAAAGTAAGAGGGCATCTTTTTGCTGTCATAGCTACATCCGATGGTGAAAGTGGGATGAGAAATGTGGCTGCAGGCAGAGAAATATTAGCCAGACTCCACGAAGAATATTTCGGTAATTTAAAAACCTCTGCTTTCTATGCATTAAAAGATGCTGTAGAAAAAGTTACTTCAGAATTTAAAGCATCATTAAATGAAAATATAGAAATTGCGGCAGCCGCTTTTGTTGAAGGGGTTTTATATACGGCCTGCGGGGGAGGAACCCAGGCAGAAGTATACCGAAACAACATGGTTGCAAAAATATTAATAAGTAAAGGGGATGAGGTTGTGAGCGCGTCTGGTTATCCCCAGGAAAAAGACATCTTTTTACTGGGAACTTCTTCCTTTTTTAAAGTTTTTACAGACGGGATTATCAAAGCAAATTTGGAAGGTGGTTCACTGGAAAAAGCCAATGAATCGTTTGCAGGCACGATTCATTCCTTACCCGACTCGGGTAATTGTGCAGTAGTAATCATCTCTTTTACGAAAAGTGTTACCTTACCCGTATTAGAAACAGAAGAAAGAATTTCCAATCAGATTAGCTCTACCAAATTTACTTCTCTTAAACCCCAAATTGTCGATGCCTTAAATAAATTTCGTAACAGGTTTTCTAAAAACGTTTATGTCAAAAGAGAAGAATTCGATACGGGGAGAGAACATAATCGAAAAACGGTTTTTTCAGTTGGGATAATTTTACTAATACTTCTTTTTGTAAGTATAGGATTTGGCATCAAACAAAAAAAAGATAAAGATTTGAAAGCAAGCTATATTGAGAAGTTAAATCAGGCTTCCCATAATTTCGAAGAATCGCAAAAACTAATAACTCTTGATCCTATAAGATCGAGAGAATTATTTGCCGATACGAGAAGTATTGTTAATGAACTGATTTCAAAGGGAATTAAAGACGAAAACTTAGTAAGTCTTAAGGCAAAAATAGCTGAAAGTGAGGGAAGTATTTTAGGAGAGTATAAGATAACTCCCCAACTTTACTTAGACCTTGCTCTTTTAAGTAATTCTTTTAAAGGCGACAAAATGGTTTCCTCCTCTGAAGATTTAGCAGTTTTAGATATTAACGCCAGAAAGGTGGTAGAGATTGTGATCGAAAGCAAAAAGTCTAAGGTGGTTTTAGGCCCTGACATGATCAAAGACGTCAAAGACTTGGCGATTTATTCCAATAGAGTTTTTGTACTGTCAAGCGATGGAGTTTACGAAGTTGGAGACAAAGCAAATAAAATAATCAGTAATGATTGGGGGGAAAATGTCTTGATCTATGCATATGCAGCAAATATTTATATGCTGGATATAACAAATAACAAGATCTATAGATTTTCAGGAGCAGGAACAACCTTCGGCTCTAAACAGAATTGGTTGGGATTGGGAGAAAATTACGATTTTGCTGATTTTAAATCCTGGACAATAGACGGATCTATTTGGATAGCTTCAAATAACGCTCAAATTAAAAGATTTGTCCAGGGCGTAAGAGACTCCTTTGAAATAAAAGGGTTATCTCCCTCCATAAATGCTATTAATGCAATTTATACCAACGAAGAACTCGAATATCTCTATATCTTGGATAGCGAGAACTCACGGGTTGTCGCTATCGATAAAGAAGGGGAATTTAAAGCTCAATATTCGGATCCTATGTTAAAAAATGCAAAAACAATAATTACCTCGGAAAAAGAAAAGAAAATAATCTTTTTGACTGATGACAGCAAGCTCTATAGTATTGAGATGAAACATTTATGAAAATAGTTAACAAAAAAGCAAAATTCAACTACAGACTGCTTGAAAGTATTGAGGCAGGAATCCAACTTACCGGAGACGAAACAAAGTCGATCAGGGGAGGTTTCTTGGATTTAGGTAATTCCTATGCAAAGATCATTAATAATGAAGTTTATTTGATTAATGCCAATATTCCGATTAGGGGCAAAAGCGAAAATCAGACCAGGTCAAGAAAGCTTTTGCTTCACAAAGACGAGATAATTTCGATTGATTCTAAAATCAAGGCAAAAAAGTTGACGCTCGTGCCTGTTTCGCTGTATACTAAAGGCCGCTTAATCAAGGTTAAATTAGCCTTGGCTAAGGCTAAAAGAGAGTACGAAAAAAAGGAAGCTCTAAGAAAGAAAGATATCGAAAGAGAAATTGAACAAGAGCTTAAAGCTAAGTACTAGAAATAGAATTTATTATGGGGACGATCTGGTTTCGACGAAAAACGTTCTTTAAAAACTGCAAGTCGAGTTTGGTTTTAACTCGTAAAAAATAAACCAAAATTTAAGCGTCAATTCAAACAATTACGCTCTTGCCTACGCCTAAAAAGGCAATATCGCAAGCATTCTAGATTAATGTTTCTTGACCGTTTTTTTAGAGTGTAAACCCGTCAAGATGCAGCTTTAAACCTTTGGTTTAGGGTTTTTAGCTAAAGATAATTAAACCTTATCTTGGCTTAATCTGCTGTTCTTTTTAACCAGGAGAAAAGTAAGAATAGCTAAACTTGTAGATGTCTTTAAATTATTTTTTCGGACGAGGGTTCGATTCCCTCCGTCTCCACAAACTCCTTTTTAAGAATTTATAAGAATTAGTTAATGACTATTTTAGATTTTGTCTTTCCCCGTAAATGTCTGAATTGCAACAAAGAAGGCTTATATCTTTGCAAAAATTGCCTAAACAATCTTAGAGAACCGCATCAAGTTTGTCCCGTTTGCGAAAGATTCTCGATTAACGGGAAAACCCATTCCGGGTGTATTTCTTTATCATCCTTAAACGGTTTAATACCAGTTTGGCCGTATCGGGGGATAATCAGAAAAGCTTTGATAGCTTTGAAATATAAATTTGCCTATGAGATTGCGAAAGAAGTCTCAGACAATGTAATAAAAAAACTTACTAAGTCTTTATTTATTAACTTCAAAAGACCGATACTTATTCCAATTCCCTTACACCCCTTAAGAAAAAATTGGAGAGGATTTAACCAGACTGAAGTAATGGGAAAAATTATTGCCAAGAAGCTTAACTGGCGATTTGACCCAAACTTCCTGGTTCGAAAAAAGATAATTACTCCGCAAACAGGTTTAGGAAAAACTAAAAGGATAGAAAATATTAAAGGAGTATTTGCTATTAATCCTGCCCAGATTTTGGGTTCTAAAAATACTACCCTGATATTATTTGACGATGTTTGGACGACCGGATCAACCCTCAAGGAAGCTGCAGCAGTTATTAAGGAAAAATATCAAAATCCGGTTTGGGGTTTAACTGTTGCCAGGTAAAAAAATTCTAGTTATCCGAGGCAAGTTCTGTTATAATTTACTCGTTTGGTGGGGTGGCCGAGTGGTTCAAGGCGAAGGTTCGCTAAACCTTTGTTCCGTAATAGGGACGCGCAGGTTCGAATCCTGTCCCCACCGCCAGCACAAATAAAAAATTATGCCTGCTCTAATTGAAGAAACAAAGCCGAAAGAAGAAGAAAAAGAAAACCAAGAAATAGTTCAGGAAAAAGACCTTTTTGTTTGGTCTTCTCCTGCAAGGCCCTTTAAAAGAAGAGATAGGGAATTTTATATCACCATCTGTGCCATAGCGGGTATCGTAGGTTTAATTCTTTTTTTAACTGAAGGTTTAATGCCCGTAATTTTAATCATATCTTTGATATTTCTTTTTTACGTTTTAAGTACAGTTGAACCGGATGTCATAGAATACAAAATTATCAATAAGGGTATAAAAATTGCGGATGCTAAAGTAGACTGGAATTTATTAACCAGATTTTGGTTTTCCAGAAGATATGATAGCGAACTTTTGATAATAGAAGAGAAGATACTACCGGGAAGGGTTGAACTGGTTATTAAAGGAGAAGATAAAGAAAAATTAAGAGAAGTATTGAAAAAATATGTGATAGAAGAAGAAACCCCTCTTTCTTTTTTAGATAAGTCTGCCAATTGGTTTTCCAGAAAACTGCCTGGAAATAAATAACTTGCCCCAATTTTTTTAATTGGCGTTCGTAGCTCAACTGGATAGAGCGTCAGGTTGCGGACTTGAAGGTTGTGAGTTCGACTCTCACCGGACGCACCTAAAGGAGGGTTGGCTGAGTGGTTTATGGCGCGGGTTTCGAAAACCCGTGGACGCAAGTCCTCACAGGTTCGAATCCTGTACCCTCCGCCAAATAAATATGAAAACAAACTTAGTACTAATATCAGGAGCTGTGGTTTTTAGAAGACTTAAAAACGGCAAAGAGCTTTGGTTGTGTGTAAAACTTAGCCAGGATTCCGATTGGGAAATACCCAAGGTTTTGGTCAGAAAAGGAGAGTCTTCGGTCAGGGCGGCTATCAGATATATGGCAGAATCGGGCGGCATGAATGCCAGAGTTTTGGAAGAAGTGGGGAGAATGGGGGGTTCGACCGTCATTAACGGCAAGATAGTTCCCAGACGCTATATTTATTATTTGATGATGGAAAGATCAGCCGGTGAAAACTTAAGTATCGAACAAATGGAATGGCATGATTTAAAGAAAACCCAGAAGATGCTACCTTTGAAAAAAGAAAAAGAGATGTTAAAACAGGCAAGTAAAATATTAAAGGAATGGAGAAAAAGAAGAAAGCAAAAAAGTATTAATAATAGGATTAAGACAAATAGAAAGGTATAACTTCTTACAATCTGGTGAGGTGCGAGAGTGGTTTATTCGACACGATTGGAGATCGTGAGTAGCCGCAAGGTTACCGAGGGTTCGAATCCCTCCCTCACCGCAAGTTTGTAATATAATAAACCTATATGGGTAATGAATTAACTTATCAGCAAGATTGTTTTATACAAGGTAAAGGTTTCTTAGGTTTTTGCGGCCAAAGCTGGGATCAAACTCAAATGTATAAGTTTGTATTTATTGGATTAGTTATATTGTTGGTGGGATTAGTTGGATTGACAATTTGGAAGAAGTACAAAAAATAGGTTCTAACAGCGTCAATGGTTCGCCACCAAGTTATTAAAGGTTTAAGTAACATTCCTTACATAAGATGAGTATTCATATTTTCTTCGGGTAACTTTGATATAATCGGGATAAATGGACCAAATTGACGAGGTAAAACAAAAAACAGATATCGTATCGGTAATTTCAGGGTACATTGAGTTAAAAAAAGCAGGTAGGAATTACAAAGCGCTTTGCCCCTTTCATGGAGAAAAAACACCTTCTTTTATGGTTTCTCCCGAGCTGCAAATCTATAAATGCTTTGGCTGTGGAGAGTCCGGAGACGCTTTTTCTTTTTTGGAAAAATATGAAGGTATGGAATTCGGTGAGGCTTTAAAGTATTTGGCAGATAAAGCTGGAATTAAACTTAAACCACTGCATCCAGGTCAGTTTGGAGAAAAAGAAAGATTTTTTGAAATAAATAGAGTTGCCTCCAAATTTTACAATTACGTTTTACTTAATCACCCCGCAGGAAAAGAAGCTCTTAAATATTTAACCCGAGAAAGAGGTTTAAAAATTGATACTGTAAAAAAATTTCAGCTCGGATTTTCCCCTTACAAGGAGGATGCTTTAGCCAAGGTTCTTATTAAAAGAAAGTATCAAGAGTCAGAACTTATTAACGACGGATTAGTTTATCGGGGCAGAGGACTGGTAGATAGATTTTCGGGGAGGGTAATTTTTCCCTTGTTTGATCATAGGGGAAATGTTGTGGGTTTTGCCGGAAGGATTCTTCCCCAGGACGAAAGGCAAGATAAAGCAAAGTATATCAACTCTCCCGAGACTCCTGTCTATCACAAATCCAGGGTTTTATACGGTATGGATTTGGCGAAAGCGGAAATTAAAAAGAAAAAAGAAGTAGTTGTAGTCGAGGGAGAATTGGACATGATATCTTCCTGGCAGTCGGGAATTAAAAATATTGTAGCCATCAAAGGAAGTGCTTTAACCGATGAGCAAATAGGTTTGATAAGTAGATTTGCAGAAAAATTAACTCTGGCTCTGGATAGTGATTTTGCAGGAGATATTGCGGCAAGAAGAGGAATAGCAGCAGCTTTCGGAAGTGGAATCGAAGTAAAGGTTGCCAGTTTAAATGGTTTTAAGGATCCGGACGAAATGGCCAGAAAAAATCCTGCAGGACTAATAAGAAGTTTGGAAAAAGCGGTGGGAATTTGGGATTTTTATGTAAACTCTGTTTTTTCCAAATATGATTTAAAGACCGGAGAAGGAACCAGGAAAATAAGCAAAGAAATTGTGCCCATCCTTTCCTCAATTCCTGATAGAATCGTACAGGCTCATTACATCGAAATGGTTGCGGATAAATTGGGTGTTCCCATATCGGCTGTGGCTGACGAAGTATTAAAAACCAAACCGATCTTATCAGCAGCTAAGGCAAAGGGAGATGTAGAGATGCCCGAAGAGAGAAAAACCCGAAGAGAGTTATTGGAGGAAAGACTGATGATTTTAACCCTGCAAACCCAACCGAAACTTCTTTTTGCAGGAAATCGTAGTAAATTAATAAGAGGAAGGTTAAACCAAAGATTGATAGCAGAAGTTGAAAAATATTTAAACAAAAATAAAGAATTTGATACTTCCGGTTTTTCAGAAAAACTTCCCAAGGAGCTTTTTGACGGTTATTCAAAAATAGTATTAAGTGATATCGAGGAAGAAATAGTTAGAGACTCTGAAAAATTGGAGAAAGAAATTAAATTGGTTGAAAGAGAAATCAAAGTCTTGGATATCAAAGAGGAGATAACCAGTCTGACCGAAAAAATAAACGAGTATGAAAAACTTAAAGAGAGTGAAAAGTTGCAGAAAGTAAAAGAAGAATTCTCTCTGCTTACCAGGAAGCTAAATGAACTTGAAGAAAGCGAAGATAAAGGTATAATTCTTTAAGGAAAGGAAAAATCACCATGCAAAGAAAAAGAGTAGTTGAACTAATTAAAAAAGGAAGAGACCAGGGGTTTTTAACCCAGGATGATATTTTGGAAATCTTCCCGGATGCCGAAGAAAGAGTTAACGAGCTAGATGAGCTTTATGAGAAACTGTTGGCTGAAAATGTCGACGTTTTTGAATCAATTGCAGTAGAAGAAACCGATACCGAAGAAAAAGCCAGAGAAAAACTGGAAAGAGAAATTGAACTTCTTTCCAAACTTGAAGGTGCCGAAACAACCGACCCCGTCCGTCAGTACTTAAGAGAAATCGGAAAAGTTCCCCTACTTTTGGCCGAGGACGAAGTAGAACTCGCAAAACTTTACGAAAAAGCAGACAAAAAAGCCAAAGATAAACTCACGGAAAGTAACTTAAGGTTGGTGGTTTCCATTGCCAAAAAATACATCGGAAGAGGATTATCACTTTTGGATTTAATTCAGGAAGGAAATCAGGGATTAATTAGGGCAGTTGAAAAATACGATTGGAGAAAGGGTTATAAATTCTCAACTTACGCCACCTGGTGGATAAGGCAGGCCATAACCAGAGCAATAGCCGACCAGGCAAGAACCATCAGAATTCCCGTCCATATGGTGGAAACTATCAACAAACTTTACAGAACCTCCAGAAGACTTATGCAGATACTGGGTCGTGAACCTACACCCGAGGAGATTGGGGAAGAGTTGGAACTGGATCCCGACAGAGTAAGGGAAATTTTCAAAATCGCACAAGATGTTACTTCCTTGGAGGCACCTGTCGGAGAAGATCAGGAAAGCCAGTTGGGGGATTTTATACCCGATGAAAATTCCCTTTCTCCCGTTGATCAGGCATCAAAACAGTTATTAAAAGACCATTTGGATGAAGTTTTAAAAACTTTGTCTGACAGGGAAGCAAAAGTATTAAAGCTGCGGTTTGGTTTGGAGGGAAACAAACAAATGACTTTGGAGGAAGTGGGTAAGGTTTTTGGTGTAACCAGGGAAAGAATAAGACAAATTGAAGCTAAAGCCCTGCGTAAGTTAAAACATCCCTCCAGAAGAAAAAAACTTCAAGATTATTTGGATTAATACTTTAAGCTTTTGAAAAAATCAATTATGGCAACATCTCCCGAAATACATTTTCCTTCAGGGGTAAAAAGAAGAGGTACTCCCATATTATTTTGTTTGATGTTGCAATAAGCCCCCCTTTGTTTAAAAAGTTTGTTGTTGGCGGAATTATTAAAAACTTCTTTTTTATCAATACTTACCTTATCCCTTCCTTCCCAAGTTTTAATAAATTCCTCTACATTGACGCAGTGTGGACACCCTTCTCCCCAGAAATATTCGTAAGATGTAGGTAAGGGTGGAGGAGTTGAATTTGAAGGAGAGTTGTTCTTGGAAAAAAGTAATACTCCTCCAACAATAACCACAATTGTAATTAAGCCGATAATTAAAGGGAATTTCTTCATAAAGATAATATTAGTATTAAATGAAAAAAAAGCAAAGAGAGGATTTAATTGGTTATCTTATTACGGTTTTCCCGGTTGCCTCGTCAAAACATTCGGGAATAAGGGTTTTAGGGTAGGTTGGGTAATTGGTTAAACTTGAGCAAGTTATTACACCGTTACCGTCTGCAACTATTTCCCAGACACCATTTACTTTAGCTGCAAAAAAATAACCGCCTCCTCCTTGTCCGGTTACTCCACCACTGGCATAAGTTCCGTCATTGGTTGTTACCGTAACTGTCAGCCCATCGCTTTCTTTCCAGTTATTTTTCTTAAATAAAGCTTGTTTGATCAAATCATTATCACTTTCTCCCTTAATAGTTGAAACAGGAGAGGCAGATGGCGGTCGGGGAGTTGAGGTTGAGGCAGGAGAAGGTGAGATTTCTTTGGTATTTTGTTTACCAAAAAAATATGCACCTGCTGCGACTGCCCCGATGATTATCATGACGATAATTCCCAAAAGAAAATTTTTCATATTAAAATTATAACACCCTTTTAATTTGTTAATAAGCCCACAAAACCAACAATAAGTACGTAAATAAGACAAGGAATAATCACACCTTTTAATACTTTTGCTTCTTCATTTTTTAATCCAACTACAGCTTCGGCAGCTATTATATCAGCCAGAGCTATCATATTTCCGGCAGCAGCTCCAACCAGTGCAAGAGCCAATATTCTGCTAATATTTAATCCAACCTCTTGGGCGGATAGAGCAAGAAAATTTCCAAACATCACGTTTGAAATAGTGGCGCTTCCGGTTATAAAACTTCCGAATGCTCCTATTATGGGAGCCCAAAGAGGAAGAAGTGCATTCTTAAAACCCAGTGCAATAACCTCAAGCATTGATGGGAACTGGGATAAATTATGTCCGGAAGTAATCATAAGTTGTGCGACCCCCGACATAAAAACAATTGCCAAAAAAGGTTCTATTGTCCTTCGCATTGCAATTTTTAAGCTTGTAAACAAGATATTTTTCTCTTTGCTAAGAAATATTGCGACAGGGATGCCTACCAGGATAAAAGCAAACCCCGGATTAAAAAGACCAATTGAATGCTTAATTATTAACGGGACAGAAATACTTACAGGACCAAGCAGAAATTTACCCAATACCAAAAGAACGATTAGAACGGCATATGGAATAATAACTTTAATTAAAGGTAAAAGATTTTTAGGGGGTTTTGCTGGGTGCGGATCCTCAATATTTTTAGGAATAAATATTTTTAATTTCGTAGTTATGAGTACAAGCAGAATTGCAATGACAGACCCAATAATAGAAGGGAATTCCTGACCTAAAAATACCGTCAATAATGAAGGAATCATAAATGCAATACCTGTCCAAAGAGCAAAAGGAAGACCTTCTAAAAACTGTTTTTTACTGTTCTTTTCTTTGGCAACTAAAATCCAAAGTATAAAAACCGGAACCAATAAACCAACTAAGTTGTAACGGGCTGCAAATAAAGGTAGTGACGGGGTAGCTAAGTCAGAATAACCTACACGGATTGGAGTTCCGGCTGCTCCGAAAACAGTTGAAGCACTATTACCCAAGAGAGCGATAATAACAGCGGAAATGGGAGCTAAACCGATGCCCACCAGAAGAGGAGCAACAACGGTCGATGGTGTTCCAAAACCGGCAGTTCCTTCAAGAAAATTTTCAAAGAGCCAGGCCAGAATAATCACTTGGATTCTATGGTCTTTGGAAAGAGATTCCAGATAAAAACAGATATTTTGGATAATATTTAATCTTTTTAATACTTCGAGAAAAAATATTGCACCGAAGATTATAAAAAAGATATCAAGTGCTACCAAAAATCCTTTTGTTAATGATCCAACAATATAAACGGGATATGTTTTCCAGAAAATCAAAGACAGTATAAGAAAAAAAATTAAGGTTATTAAAGAAACCCACACAAGGGGAGTACGCTTCCAAAGTAAAAGAATTATAAAAACAAAAAAAGGAGTTAAAGATAAAATTACCAAAAGGCTAATATTCATAATTAAAAAATTTAATTAAATTACCACCAACCCTGAAGATATTATATAGGCATTACAGAAAATATTTAAGGTGAATCTACCTACATGATTAAATAGGGGTATAAAAATTGGTTTAGCCGTATAGCAAGTACAATCGAGGCTTTTTTTGTATTATCCTATTAAACCTAACCCGAGAATTCCAATAATAATAAGGTAAATAGCTATTAGATAGTTAAGAAATTTAGGAAACATAAGGATCAATATTCCAAAAGCAATTGAAGCCAAAGGACTTAAATTTGTAAGAGAAATGCTCATATATTATCACCCCCTTAATAATTAAAATTTATTACAGTTTCTAACCCAAGAAACGGACAATAAGGACAATAACCGCGATCACAAGAAGTAAATGGATCAGCCCTCCGCCAATATGGAAAGAGAATCCCCCCAACCATAAAATAATTAACAATATAATGATAATGTCTAGTGTTCCCATATTTCTCACCTCCTATCTTCAAGTCAAACAAATCAAACAAGACTAATCCGTTTGCTGTCGTTCGCCGGAGAATATTCGTACCAGCTTAACAATTCCCCAAGCCAAAACAGCATAAACAATAATTGCAACCAGCGTTGAGGGTTCAAGAACTGAAGTTGTTTCCAGTCCTTGCGTGAAACCCCTACGGAATATTCCCTCAAAAGGTAAGATAAAAATTCCGGTTATACTATAAATTAAACCCACAAAGGCACTTGAGTTACTCGCACCCATCAACTTAAAAATTAGACGAAAAACGAGGAGTACTTCCAGTATTCCAAATAGAAAATAGATTAAATATTCTATAGTCTGGGAATTAGTTGCTCCTTTTTTAACTGTGTTTGTGTTATCTTCTTGTGTAGTTATTGTTGTTTCTCTCATAATTTCTGCCATATTTTTTCACCTTCTTTCTTTTTTAAAAATTATTATAAATTTCTTTATAATCCGCCTTCGTTAATTTGAGTTCACGGATCAGAATTTGGTCCAATTAAAATTTTCTTAATTATTGTTTCTTTGGGTAGATAGTTGATTAAGGCTTTTTCTACAAGAGAAGTTAAACTTAATTCCTCAACAATAGCTTCAGCTTTAGCATGCTTAGCAATATCAGGATTAATAAAAAGAGTTATACGTTGTTTATCATTAGTTGTCATACTTCATATACTACAACTAGTTGTAGTACTTGTAAAGTATCAATATAAACCAACTTCACTCGGTTGTCAGAACAAGATTAACTGGCGTTCATTCATAGAGGATGTTCGAACTTACTTTACGTCTTCTTTTGTGGGATAAAGTAAAGAAACCAAACAAACCAAAGAAGCCAAAGTGAATCCTTCCAATCTAGGGTCAAAATTCCAGGAATACCCAAAAGACCAAGAAATCCCAGAAAACCTAGTATCCAATTTTTCTTCATATTTTTATTTACCATGTTTAGAATCTAAATTTGAAGCACCTAGAATTATAAGAGCATAACCAATTACAAATTCAAATTTAGTATTTACACCCTCAAAAAAAATTACATTGTCACCAAGCATTGCTAAAACACCATCGGCTATCATGAAAGCACCGGGGATAACTAACAAAATTCCGATAATAAATTTTGGGATATTCATATCTTTATAATAAGGAATATTGATCACAACTTCAAATATATTAAATGCCAACTGGCTCCCTAGCTCTGAAGGTATTATAAAGGTTTTAAACAGGATTATCGAGGTATTTAGTAATCCGATTGAGATAGAAGCTATCAAGACAAGATGGAAAGAAATTAAAAATATACAGCTTCAGATTAATTGATTTTATTCAAGTCGCCGCTAATAACGAGCGGAGAGAAACCTAATATTTCATCTCTAAGCATACCGTCTGGGATAGGGTTATATAGATATATTTTCTTACCAAGCTCATAAGCCTTAAACATTTCCAAAAAGGTAGCTCCACCAATATAGTTCGATTGGCTATTTTTCTTGAAGTTTAATACCAATATCGCATCGTTTTTTCTTATTTTTTCACCCTGTTCTTTTATCATCTCTCCTTTCCATTTGGCATGGTTACCGACTCCTTTTCTCCTCATTTTTTCTTCCCTAAGTGGGTCATCAAAACTGTTTGGTAAAGTTATTTTGTGTCCTTTGGCTTCAAGGCCAGATTTTATGTTCGGCACCCTGTCATAAAAGGCTTTGCTACAACATATAAATATTTTCATAATTGAAGTATATCAGAAGCTAAAAATCCGAAGAAATCCGTAGAAAAGTGTCCCCCTAGCATACAAGTTGAAGAATGGTTTTTTTAAATCCAACGGATCTTATCGAAGATTTAAACTAATCCAAAAATAAAATATTCCGATTAGAAGGATCACAATTCCCCAAAGTGTTTGTCCGCCTTTGAACTTCATTGCTATTTTATTAACTCTGTTCGGAAACGCAATTTTTTCAATCCCTTTAAGCAGTGTCGTCCATCCTAATATCGTGATAGCGAGCCGCCAATCCAAGACCCAAATATTATGAAGTGTTACGGTAATCAACCCCAAAAGAAACGTAATATATCCTGTAGAGACGGTAATCGTTTTATCTTCAGTATATTTTATTATCCGACCCAAAAGCTTGGCTCCGACAGACGCCAAACCAAGTATTATAAAAAGACTTCCCCAAAATCTTGCAAGATACATCGAAATTTCCATATTTTAATTATACAATGCTCCCTAGCTCTGACGATATTATAACAGCCTTAGATAGGATTTTTGAAGTATTCAATAACCCGATTGAGATAGAAGTTCTTAAAACATGGTGGGAGGAAATTTAAAAGATTCAAGTTCTTAGCCCTTCTTTGCTTTAATTTAATTTTGTATTAAAATCCCAGAAATGGCTCCAGAATATGAATATGTAAATACTGAAAATAAAAAGATATGTCCCGTAGAAGAAATCGCCTCTATTATTACTGAGGCTAAAAAACAAGGTGAAAAGGTTGGTTTGATAACCGGGTGTTTTGATATCCTACACAAAGGACACATAGATCTTTTCCGTCAGGCTAAGCAAAACGTTGATATATTAGTTGTGGGAATAGATAGAGATGAAACGGCAAGACTGAAAGGGTCACAAAGGCCAGTCAATGACATCGCCTCGAGATGTGAAGCTTTGGCTGAACTAATGAGTGTGGATTTGGTATTTCCTATGCCATTTACTCTTCAAGAATATACGTCTTCGGTTGAGAATATTGCTCTATTTGAAGACTTAACTAAAAAAATTAAACCAGATTGTCTGATAACTAATCCTATTTCAGATGACTTTTGGGAGGAAAAATTCGATAGGGCAAAGAAACTGGGGATAGATTTCATTGGACTAAGTAGTCCCAGACCCACATCTTCAACTAGCATTGCGGAAAAAATCCAAAAGGAGTTTTAAGGTTGATATGAAAATCCGGAGAAATCCGTAGAAATATGCTCCCCAGCTCTGAAAGTATTATAAAGGTTTTAAACAGGATTATCGAGGTATTTAGTAATCCGATTGAGATTGAAGTCGTTAAAACAAGGTGGGAGGAAATTAAGAGATTACAATTTTCCACTCCCTATCCCAAGTTTAATCCTATCGGGCAGTGGTCTGAACAGAAAATATCTGAATAAATATTCGCTTTCCTCAAGGTTTTGGAAATCGCTTTAGATACAAAACCGTAGTCTATTCTCCAACCTAAATTTCTTTCTCTTGCATTGAAAGCATATGGCCACCAAGTATAATACCCCGGCTCATTATTAAAATGTCTAAAGCTATCAATAAAACCAAGTTGGAGAAGCAAATCTATTTGTTTTCTTTCTTCTGGGGTAAACATAATATTGTTTCTGTTTTGCCTTGGCCTAGCTAAATCAACCTCGTTATGGGCAATATTGAAATCTCCGATAAGGATGGCGTTTTTATTCTTTAATTTTTCAACTCTTTTAAGAACTTCCCTGTATACTTCCAGTTTGTAATTCAAATTTTCCTTTTGTCTCCCACCGTGAGGAAGATAAAAATTCAGAAGGGTAAAACTGGGATATTTTAATTCCAAGAACCTTCCTTCTTTATCAAATCGTTTTATACCGAGCTTTGTATTCACCGAGACCGGTTTTTTCCTTGCATAAACAGCAACTCCGCTGTAGCCTTTTTTCTCTGCAGGATTAAAAAATGAATAATAACCTTTAAGATTAAGAAGTTCTTTGGGTAAGTCATCTTTTTGGGCTTTTATTTCTTGAAGGCAGATAATATCTGGTCTTTCTTTACTGATAAAATCGAGGAGACCCTTTCTGTATGCAGACCTCATTCCATTAACATTCAAAGAGATAACTTTCATTAATCTGAAGTATAGCAGAGGCTTCAAAATCCGAAGAAATCCGTAGAAAAGTGCTCCCCGCCTTAGACTCAATCAGGACCTCTGTTTGCGAGTTATAAAAACAAAATAACTAGATTTTATTGATATTGCCTTTTGTATAAAAGATACGAGTGTATTGACTAAGAGAGTATAATCTTGGGGCTATGGAAATGTTGAAAGGTCCGGGGACTCTGCCGAAGGGATACATCATAGGGGGAATGCCATTGGAGGAAGTTGCCGGAAGTTCTATATTAAGAAATCATTTGGCAAGAACCGATCTGGATGAGGGTCAAAAACAAGCGGTGGTTGAATTGATTAGTACGGTAGCGGTGAAATTCAAAGATGTTTCCGCACTTAGAAAAAGCTTGGTTACAACTCCAAAAGAATTAGGATTAGATGAAAATAAGATAAGAACTCTATTGGCGCTTTTTATTGATAGACGAGCAGCGGCAGAATATAAATAAGGGTTTAGTCCTCGATGCTCCCCAGATCTGAAGGTATTATAAAGACATTAAATAGGATTGTCGAAGTATTTAGTAATCCGATTGAAATTGAGGCTATCAAAGTAAGGTGGAAGCAGATTAAGGGGTCACAAACCGGTACGATTGAATCCGTTCATTATGCTTCAGGTTAAATCCACCCCATCAGAATAACTGTGCCCATAGCAAGCATAATGATACCTGCGATTAAATGTAAGGTCCGGAGTTTCTTTTGGCGGATTTCTTCAGCCTTGGCTGGGTCAAACCCTTTATAGACAGCCAGTGAGATAAGTACCATGGGAGATACAAAAATCAAATTATATAAAAGAAGATATAAAATGGCCTGGGTATCAAAAACCTTCTTTGCCAGCATTCCTAAAATCACAATATACGGTCCACTGGTGCAGGGGAGTAAAAACAAGCTGACCAAAAATCCAATTGCAAACGCTCCTCTCGGACTAGTAACTGATTGAATCAATTCTTTTAAACGAGGTCTCCAAGTTAGCGGTACTTCCATCAAAAAGACCTTACCGTACCAGAAATAATCTTTCAGATTGAGCAATCCCAAAATAATTGCCAGAAATCCGATAATCTTGAAAAACCCTCCCGCAACTCCTCCCAAACTTAAAGCTTTGTATAACCCGAGACCCATCAGCAAATAGGAGATAAATATCGACAAGGAAAAGGCCAGCCCTGCTCTTAAGGCCTTCCTGGCATTACCCGAAGCCAGAATTGTGGTCATTAAAATGATGAGTACGGCAAACTCGCAGGGATTGATTGCATCAACCAAGCTTCCCACAACAACTGCTGCCAACGTTAAATCGGGTCTTTGGATTTTCTCCTCTTTCTGTGCATTTTGGGTATTTGGTGCAACAATATCGTTTTTTTCTAAAAATTTGTCAGCTTCCGGTATAAAGTTCTCGATAATGGGCTTGTCCCCAATCAATACTTTGTCACCGACAATAACAGCGGGTACCCCGCGATTTTTATCTGATATCCCCAATTTATCTAACAAAGTATTAAATAAGATTGCATTATCACGATTGAAATATATTTCTCTTTTATCAATAGGATATTTGTTATACAGCTTTTCTTCCTCAAAAAACTTCTCAACCTGGGCGCAATGAGGGCAACCAGTACCATAGAAAAAATAAATCTTTTGTGGTTCCTGGGCAAGCGCAAAGGAAGCCAAACATAAAAAACCTATAACAACCAGAAACATTGTAAGTATTCTTTTCATTTCTCTTCTTTTTTAATTATAAATCAAGCTTGCTTATTTTAATTGCTTTTCCTTCAATTATCGCATGGGAAATTTTTTTATGAGCGGCACCCAAAAGCCTGGCAAAAGTGGGTTGGGATATTTTCATCCTCTCTGATGCTTCAATCTGCTCTAATCCGTCAACTTCGTGTAGTTTTAAAGCTTCCAGTTCATCGGGTAACAAAACCACCTCTTCAAGTTCCCTTAAAGGAATTCCCTGAGGCTTAAAGTAATAAACACCTGGATCAAACCGTACACAGCGGGGTATTTTTGGTCTTGGCATAGCTAATTCTATTCCTTTTTCAACTCCTCTTCCTCTTTTTTGACATCTTCCAGCTCTTCTCCCAAGACTTTTCTGTAGTTTTCCAGAGCTTTTAACTTCTCTTCATTGGATTGGGGTTCATTCCAATCGTAGTACCTTCCAAGTCCTCTCCCATGACCAAAACGTCTCCATCCCATTCCAAATCCACACGGCCCAAAACCTCTACCGGTTCTCGGTCCCATTCCGTAAGGACCTGTTCTGTCATAGTTTGGCATATTTTTCACCTCCGTTATGAATACATATTCATTATACACCCGGGGTAAAAGGAGTCAAATCCGGAGATTTATGGTGAGCCAAGTCGAACCAAATCCATAGAAGTGTGCTCCGTGTTCCTAGTTTT